>Ga0307419_10000024_pt1 | contig 49027 bp, 48 predicted proteins | sample SalMarWE160230MG_2_FD_202512 | JGI IMG/M metagenome (GOLD analysis project Ga0307419, IMG submission 202512) | Salt marsh sediment microbial communities from the Plum Island Ecosystem LTER, Massachusetts, United States - WE1602-30 | ecosystem: Environmental > Aquatic > Marine > Intertidal zone... | reverse complement strand
GTGCTTGATTCCATTGACAGCCAGCCGGCCCACTATGATTTCCTGGCTGAAAGCAGCAAGGACCCAAGAAAGGAACTGCTTTCCAATTTAAAAAATCATATAGGCGCAGAAGGAAGCATAATAGTTTATTATGAATTATTTGAAAAGGGGGTCCTAAAGGAACTGGCCGATGCTTTCCCTGAGTACAGCAGATGGATAAGCTCAATACTTTCCCGCATAGTTGACCTTTACAAGCCATTCGGCTGCTTTTATTATTACCATTCTTCCCAGAAGGGGAGCGCCTCAATAAAAAGCGTTCTTCCTGCCATTACTGACTTGAGTTATGAAGGAATGGACATAGCAGAAGGGCTGGCAGCAAGTGTGAATTTTCTTTATATCTGCGGAAATTATGATACAGGCGAGGGCCGCCCCTCAAGAGAAGAGGTTAACAGGATACGGAAGTCACTTCTAAAATACTGCAGTATGGATACCGGAGGAATGATACATATACTGAGGGCTCTGATAAAAGAAAGCGGGCAGCCGCATATAGAAAGCAGTAATAGGTAAAAGTAATTATATATTAGAGCAGACAGTTCCGGCCGGTTTATAGTTTTTAGATTAAAATGATATTATTACCTCTTTTTTATGGAAATATTTACCGAAGCCAGTATAAGGAATATCAGACCCGTGGCAACTAAAACAAGGATATTGATAAGGGGAGTTACTTCTTTGTCACCAAAGTAAAAGATAACTCCCATAGCTTCCTTGAAACCGGTAATTGCCTGCGCCGGCGCGCCTGCAAAAGCTTCGGACATCGGCTCTTCCATCATGATCTGGCGAAACAGTGCTGCGGCATGGCTGAGGGGGAATACTTTTATTACAGTTTGTATGGTGGAGGGCAGTGAACCGATGGGAATATAAATTCCTGTTAGAAAACCAATAAGTGTTCCTATTATGGTGCTTGCGGTAGAAAAGGCACTGCTGCTTTTAAAAAAAGAAACGATAAAAAAAACCATTGAAGAGCCGGCAAAGACAGACAGCAGCATTACCCCCAGCAGTTTTAACAGCGGCACCGGACCGAGAATTTCGCCGCCTCCGGCAAGAATATAAATTTCGGCAAGAACAAGTGCCGCGATGCTCATAATCACACCAATTATAAAGGAACTAAGGATATATCCTCCTGTAAGATGGGTACGTTTGAGCGGAGCTGACAGGAAATCTTTTGAGATTTTCTTGGTGCTGTCCTCGACCATAGTGTTGAAAGCGCCCATGGCTGCAGTTATTGCTACAACTGAAAGGATGCCTGCCATAACCCAGCTGTCAATAGTAAAACGGGCACTGCTTCCCAGAAGGTCTCCAAAGTTACGGGTCATCATATTTCCAAGAAACAGTACATAGAGTCCTATTATTATAAATACGGAAAGAAGTGAGAAAAATACAGAAATTCTATCTCTAAAAAACAGCTTGAGGTTACGTTTTACTATATTAATCATTACTGTCATTCAATTCAGATCCTCCCTCATGGCGTGTCCTGTTATTTTTACGAAAGCATCATCCATGCTGCCGCCGATGACCTCAAAACCGGATATTATACTTTCTGTTTTATTTACCAGCGGCAGCGCATCAAGAGTATTGGAAACAGTAATGAAAAAAGCTCCGCCGGATGCTTTAAACTTGATATTTTGTTTTTTAAGGAGTAAAGATAGCGCTTTGCTGTCTTTTGGGATCAGTTTTAGAGTGTCTGTACTGTATTTTTCACGAAGCTCTGACGGAGTTCCTTTGGCAGAAATCAGGCCATTGTCAATTATGGCAACATAATCAGCCTTGGCGGCTTCTTCCATATAATGAGTGGTAAGAAATACCGTCATTCCGGTATCCTTCTGCAGGCTGCGGATGGTATCCCAGACACTTTTCCGGGTCTGAGGATCGAGCCCCGTTGTGGGTTCGTCTAAAAAAAGGATTTTAGGAGTATTTACCAGTGCCCTGGCTATATCAGCCCTGCGCCGCTGGCCGCCGGAAAGATTGCCGTAACGGCGGTTGTAAAAGCTTGTAACATCCGCTGATTTTGCTGCTTTTTCAACTGCGGCCGAAAGTTCTCCGGACCGTATTCCATAAAAACTGCCGCGTGTATATAAATTTTCTCTTACGGTTAAAAGATTGTCCAGAATACTCTCCTGGAACACAACTCCAATATTTTTCCGAATTTCACTGTCCTGTTTACCGAGTGTATAATTATCAACGGTAACAGTTCCGCTGTCAGTCTTAAGTAGTGTACAGATGATATCAATAGTGGTAGTTTTACCTGCACCGTTTGGACCCAGGAATGCAAAGAGCTCCCCCTGGTTAACGTGGAAATCTATGCCTTTTACGGCTTTAACATTTCCATAATTTTTTTTAAGGCTGTTTACCTGTATTATATGAGATAAAGACATATCACATAAAAAAAATTTTGATATTAGGTTTAAAAAAACAGCTTTGCATACTGCATTATGCTTGTATTATTTCTCACAAAACCGCTAGCAGAATTATACATCATCCATGTACTATTACAATAAAGGATTAATTTTTCCCGGCAACCCCGCATACCAATGCGATTAAACTTTATCCACCTTAAAAACCCCTGCGCAAACAGGAGGTTTTTAAGGAGGGACTATTAAATGAAAAAAGCATTTGTAGGGATATTATCATATAATAATAGTGCCGTTGTTAAAAGAAAGTTAATAAAAATTTAAATAATTATTAAATTGCGAAACTGCATATTTTATATTATATTTGAAGGGAAAATTATGATTACAAAGATGTTGCGGAGCTAGGGGACGGGTAACGAAATTATGAAAGTTTATGATGCTATAATATCAAGAAGAACCATCAGAAAATTCCAGCAGAAACCAATAAAACTGACAAGTTTAAAAAGAATTCTAAATGCCGGAAGACTGGCCCCGTCAGCAGGGAACCTGCAGCCTCTGGACTATGTTATTGCTGTGGACAGCACTGTAAGGGAAAAAATTTTTACCAATGTAAGGTGGGCAGGATACATCAGACCCAGAGGCGATCCCGGGTATGGAGAAAAGCCCACAGCCTATATAATAATTTGTGTAAATAAGGAGAATTTGCTGGTTCCATATTATAAATATGATGTGGGAGCAAGTGCCGAAAATATTACACTGGCAGCCCTGGAAAAGGGAATTGGGTGCTGCTGGATAGGCTCTTTTAGAAGAAAGAAGATTGAAAATATATTGAAAATTCCCGGAGGATATCGTGCTGATCTGGTTCTGGCGCTGGGGTATCCACTGGAGGATCCGGTACACTTCGAAATAGGGAAAAATCAAACCATCGTGTATCACAAAGATGCTTCAGGAGTGCTGCACGTTCCTAAAAGGAAGCTGGACGATATAGCACATATTAATTACTTTTAGATGTGTTTTTATTCTATCTTAAAAAAGCCTGATTTTGACAGCTATAAAAATATTATGTCATTTTGAGGTTATTGTTATTAGAGTTCTGGTAATTATATTACCTGTTTCAGGCAGATTTAGGATAATATTCAATCAGGTGTTTTTCTTTAAAAACTTCCAGGAATTTATTTACCAGATATGGGTCAAACTGCGTACCGGCACATCTTTTAATTTCCTTGAGCGCCTCTTCCTGAGGTATAGCTTTTTTATAGGGCCTTTTGCTTATCATGGCGTCGTAGGAATCGGTAATGGAAAGGATTCTGGATATTATCGGGATTTTTCCGCCTTTTAGGCCTTTGGGATATCCCGAACCGTCCCACTTCTCATGATGATATAATATACCGGAGGCTATCTGTGCCAGGTCGGGAGACGATCCCGCAATGCGGTAACCGATTTCTGAGTGCTTTTTCATTATTTTCCATTCTCCGGCGGTCAATTTACCGGGTTTTAAGACGATATTATCGGGTATGGAAATCTTGCCTATATCATGGAGAAGTGCCAGTAGCCTTAATTTATTTAGTTCGCTTTCCTCCAGTTTTACTTTTTTACCCAGACGCAGGCTGAATTCTACCAGCCTGTTTGCGTGTTCTTCTGTCTCGTAATCCCTTTCTTCCAGTGCTTTTTTCAGGGACAGGATCACCGAACTTCGCATACTCCTGCCTTCGGATAATTTATATTCATTCATGGTGTCTTCGGCTTCTTTTACCGCAGCGCTAATGCTTATATCGTCGTTTTTCTTAATAGAGAACCCGAAGGATATGTTAAGAGGCATAATATTGGTACTGCTTTTTTCACAGTTTTTAATCATCCTGTTTGTAAGTTTAATTGAATCTTTTTTATTTGTTTCCGGTAGTATTATGGAAAATTCATCTCCTCCGTAGCGGCACAGAATACCTTTTTCCGGCAGGCTGCGCTGGAGGGTTTCGGTAATTTTTTTTATTAATTCGTCTCCCATTTTACTTCCGAAAGCATCGTTTATCAGTTTCAGCCCGTTTATGTCCCCTATGATAATGCTGATGGGGAATTTCTTTTCCGAATTCAATCTTTCCAGCTCCTCCTCAAAATAATATCTGTTAAAGATGCCTGTTAATTTATCGTGGTTTGATTGATATCGCAGCTGGTTCTCTTTTTCTTTTCTGGCGGTTATGTCGCTTAAGATTAATAATTTTCCCATAATTCTGTTGTGATAATTGAAAACCATGGATAACCTGATATTATAATATTTAACACGGCTGCCTATCACAATCTTAAAATCATCATTGTAATTTCTGATGGTAATACTTGATAGGGCAGTTGATAGTTTATCTAAATCGGTTTCCTTATCCATCAGATGGGACAGTCTGGCTAACACATCGCTGATGTTCCTTTTTTCTATTTTTTTATCCTTGAATCCCTTTTTTAAGATGTCACCGGCTGTTTCATTCATCTCCATGACTTCACCCTCATTGTTAAATAAGATAACTGCATCACCTATATTTCCCATTATTCTTTCTTCTGTAACTATTTTCATACTGGAATGAGTAACGAATAAACTTGAAGCAATAAAAATATATAAAAGAATATGCGCCAGCTCATTTGTGGGTATTGGCTGCAGTATGCCCAGTTCCATCATCACCTGTGTAAGTGAGGTTCCAATAAAATAAATTAGAAGTCCTGTAAGCAAATAATATACCTGTAGATTGGATTCTTTGGTTTTTAATTTCCGGTATATGCTCCTGCCGGTTAAAAAAAATGTGCTGAGTATAATGGGGAGGATATAAAATGCGCCCATATATCTGAAAAACGGTGAATAAATAATATACCCGTAAAAGGTACTTATGGTACTGACCTGATTATATATTAACGCTATGGCGAATATTACCAGTCCTGCAGTATAAGCTAACCCGATATAGATTTTATATCTTTTATTCTCTTTAATCTGAGTGAATCTTATTACCAGATGGAGAATGACCGGAAGTATCAGTATGGTAATGAATGCTAATATTTTTGCCGATATATCTATAAGAGCGGTACTGGTAGGATTCATTAACAGTATAAAATTGAAAATGGAAAAGATAAAAATGTTTAATGACAGGATTATAAAAGGGATATTAATCCTCTTTAAGGGATTTCTTTTTATAATTATTGCTACCGCTGACGGTGCGTAAAAAACGCTAAAAACCGATGCAGAAATAGCTAAAGCCCATAATATTTTTTCCATAAAATTTAATTACTTTATATAATGTTTAATATTTGTATTAATAATAAGTTTATATATTATAAACAAATTGATACCTTTATTCAATCAATACAAAATTTGATTCGTACTATTGGAAATTATTTCTTTTACAAAGAACGGAGTAGTTTTCTATTTTTTCCTGTCGGCGTCATAATATTTACGGTTAATAGAATTTAACCAAAAGCCGGGTTGCTATATGAAAGAGCAGTGAAAGTGAAAGCAAGAAAGAAACTTTTTTAACTCCAGGAACTGTGGACTATTTATTTTTACTGGCAGCTACTCTGCTGTGAGCTTACTGGGGGGCGGGAGAAAGTTTTCATGAGGGATGGTATCCGCCCTACAGCCGAAGAATATGTGAGCCTGTTTATGTACAGGGGACAGAATTGCGGCGGTTATTTCGATAGTAAGGAAGGCAGGGCACATTATAATAAGACTCCCGATAAAGAAGGGCCCATATGGGCCCCTGATGGGATGGTTATATATTACTGGACCTCCGGCAGTGCAGATGATAAAAATGCCTATGATATTACCTATTCGGGAGAGGTCAGGGAAATTACCAAGATAACCAGACAGGATTACAGGGGATGGAGAGCAGTAAGAGCAGAAGAGTAGTTACGGATTGGTTTATTTAATGTTTCTAAAGGTTAAAATACAAAACCGGGAACCCTTGCATATTTTATCTTCCAGTTTAAAACTTATACCGTTTCCAAATTCTTTTGCCCAAACATTGTATTCCGCACTGCATATTCTACTGCCCACTTTTTCAGAAAGCTCTGCCCTGTTGGATTTGACCATTATATTGTGCCAGGGACAGCTGCTGATTATTATTTTTACTTCGTTGCGGTTGGGTTTTTCTATTTTGAATTTGAAGCCATCTAAATTCAGTTTAACCGAAAAACATTTAATTAAAGACATAAGACCGCGGCTTATGCCTAGTTTATGTTTTAAGAACCGGGCCTGTATTTTAGGCATGACCTTCCATACTTCTTCATCCAAATCCAGGGCGGCATCAAATCCGTATTTTTCTTCGGTCTTTACGAACCATAGCCCATCAACCGCAGAATAGCAGTGATTGAGGTATTCTGCAGTGTCTTTGCCGGTAAGTTTCATGATTTTTAAGATTATCTTTTACTATTGCCAAATATGATACACATATAATAATAAAAATGAAACAGCGGGTAAAGCCGCCTGGTAGAGTTTCGTATAAAACTAAGAAAGATATAATTAATAAAATAGTATCTTGCACTGCACGTTACCTTGTGTTATAATGCAGCTCTAAAGATAATAGAGAGGATGTGATATTATGAATATACAGTTTAAAAAGGGAGTGCTGGAACTATGTGCCCTGGCGCTGCTGGCCAAGAAAAACAGGTACGGCTATGAACTGGTAAATGAGATTTCCAAGAGTATTTCAATTTCGGAAGGAACAATTTACCCGCTGCTGAGGCGCCTTAAAAATGATGGTTATGTTACTACTTATCTGGAAGAATCAAAAGAAGGAGCTCCCAGAAAGTACTACCAGCTGACAGAAGCCGGGAAAAAAATGGAAAAGGAGCTGAAAGAGGAATGGCTTACATTTGTTAAGAAAGTAAATGGATTTTTAAAAGGCGGTGTGAAGAATGAATAAAAAAGATTATATTAAAAAATTATCGTCTTATATGACGGGAATTCCGGAAGGGGACAGGAAAGACGTGATAAGTGATTTTGAAGAACATTTCAAAGAGGGATTTGCAGAAGGAAGAACCGAAGAAGATATTGCCGGTTCCCTTGGGGACCCGAGATCGCTGGCCAATCAGCTTAAGGCCAGCATACTTGTGAACCGGGCAGAGAAAACTGCATCTGCGGCAAACATAACCAGGGCGGTATTTGCAACTCTGGGGCTGGGATTTTTCAATCTTATATTTATACTGGGTCCGTTTATTGCAATAGCAGGGGTGCTCATGGCTTTATTTGTCTGTGCAATTGCTTTTGCCGCATCCGGGATCACCGTTTTTTTTGCGTCAATTTTCGGGCCGCTGTTTCCACAGTATTTTTCAGTTTTAATTAATCCGGCAGTAGCAATAATTGGTTCAATTGGGCTGGTGTGTTTTGGGATATTATTTTTTATAGGCTGTATATATCTGGCAAAGCTGCTGTATAGAGTTTTTGTGAGGTATATAAAATTTAATTTAAGAATTATAACCGGAAGGGAGTAGAAAAGATGAAGTTCAATATAAGAAAATTTGTTATATGGCTGGCTATTATTATGGCGGCATCCTTTATGGTTGCCGGAGTCATTCTGATAATAACAGGTAATTTCTCTATTGCAGTAGAAAAAATTGATGAGTCCAAAACCTTTGATGCTGATGAGGTAAATGAAATTTATGCAGACATAACCAGTACCGATATTAATATCATACCCACAGAGGGTGATGAGATTAAGGTACATTTTCATGGTGAAGTCTCTACAAACAGAAACAGGGATATACCGTCTTTGATTGCATATATGTCGGGTGATGAGCTGAGAATAGAGATAATTCAGCAAAAAACTATTTTTATTGGAATCAATATATGGAGAACCAATCTGGATATATATATTCCCGAAGATTCGATAGAGGTTCTAAAAGTGGATACTGTGTCATCGGATATAAGTGTGAGTGACCTGAAGGTCAATGAATTTAACTTTAGTGGAGTATCAGGAGATTTTAAAGGCGAATCCTTATTTACCGATGATATAAAATTTAAAACAACATCGGGGGATGTTAATTTAAATGGTTACACAGGGAATATAAATATTCAGCTTGTATCAGGAGACGTAGTCCTTGAGGATGGCAGCCAGAATGATAATATTAAGGTAGGAACCGTATCCGGCGATATTTATATACAGCAGGAGGGTCCCAGTGATATTAATGTTAAAACCACGTCTGGCGATATTGATATTTATCTTTCCGAAGATGCGGAGTTCTGCCTTAAGGCAAGTACCGTATCAGGCGATATCGAGAATAGATTTCCGATCAAGATAACCACTTCAAGCAGGAGAAGTCTGGAGGGTACAATAGGAAGCGGCGAGAGAGAAATTGCTGCAAGTACCACTTCCGGGGATATCAGGGTAGATTATTAGCCGGTACAACGCCATTAAATAAATATTTGAATAAGGAGGAAAATATGAGCAGGATAATTAAAAAAAGTAAGGCTGTGAAAATAATTCAAATAGCAGCTGTAATAAGTATGCTGGCCTTATTTGCGGTCTCATGCAAATGGACCATAGGTATAGTAAGGGGATCCGGAGATATTAAGACTGAACAAAGAGACGTGTCCGGTTTCAGCGAGATAGAATTTACAGGAATGGGGAATTTGATTATAACCCAGGGAGACGAAGAATCACTGATGGTAGAAGCAGATGATAATATACTTCCCTTGATAGAGACAGACGTCTCCGGGGATGAACTGACTATCAGATTCAGGAGAGGTTATAATTTCGTACCCGTGGAAAATATAAATTTTTACCTGTGTGTGGTTGACCTTAATAAGATTTCAATGAGCGGAGCCGGGAGAGTCGATTGTGAAAATCTTGACACTGATCGGTTTGAATTTGATATAAGCGGTGCGGGAGATATTGATTTTAATATCAACGCCGATGAGATTAATATTGAATCATCGGGAGCAGGCGGTTTGACCTTGAGCGGGAAAGTCGACAGCCAGGATATTGATATAAGCGGAGTGGGGAAATACAATGCTAAAGAACTAGAGAGTAAGGAATGCAAAATCAAACTTTCGGGAGCCGGCAGCGCTACTGTAAATGTAACCGGGGAGCTTGATATTAGGATCAGCGGTGTGGGAAATGTTTATTATATCGGAACCCCGATTGTAAAGCAGGACATTTCCGGGCTTGGCAGGATTAAAAACATAGACTAGGGACAGGTATAATTTAACAAGCGGATTCATAGAAGATTTATTGATTGTTAAGATTAAAAAGACTATAAGAAAGGATCAATGATGGAAGAGATGGCTAAAAAAGAATTGAAAGAAGGGAAAAGGCAGCTGGAAGGGGTATTAATACTGTGCTGGGTAATGGCTATTCTTCTGGGAATAGCAGTATTCTCGGGATTCGGCTGGGGCTCACTGGATTTTATTAGGAGCTATTTAAGCGGACCGTTTACCCTGGGCAACGCAGCCAATATAATGGGCAGTATTATCAGCTTTCCCTTCAGGATGGTTTATTCACTAATCGGTCCGGCATTATATATTGCAGAGCTTATTGGTATTTATCAGAGGAAATCTTTTGCGGTACCTCTGGGCAGAGCGGTCCTGGTGATAACCATGGTATTCTTTTTCCCCGTAGGGACCATAATAGGGGCAATTCTATGGAAGAGGTTTAATGACCCTCTTTCAAAGAAATATTTAAATTACGAGTATTGATTACTATCTGGAAACGGGGTTAAAGTATAAAAATTATTAGCATCAAAGGAGGTTAGAATAATGAGCGAAGTAAAGACAGATGAAGAAAAATACAAAGCAGCCAAAAGAAGAGTTGACGAGATAAAAGGTTTCTACAGCCACCTGTTTGCTTATGTAGGGGTAAATGTGGTATTGCTGGTGATTAACCTGGTTACAAGCCCTTACGCATTATGGTTTTACTGGGTTACTGTTTTCTGGGGAATTGGTCTTTTCTGGCATGCTATGGGAGTTTTTGCATTCAGTAAATTTACCGGAGCAAGCTGGGAGAAGAAGAAGATAGAAGAGATAATGGAGCAGATGGATAAAAAAAAGAAGTAGTAAAGAAATTAGGGGTTCTGCAGCCAAGAAACATTGACGGAAATAAAAATAAAAAAAATTGATAAAAAGAACAAATCCTGGGTTAAAGAATTTTTAAAAACCCGCTGGGGAAGCAGTTTCGTTTTGACCAGGGGAAAGCTGCACTACTATGATAAGCTGGATGGATTTATTGCAGAGGTTGATGGGAAAAACAAAGGATTGATTACTTATAAAATCAAAGGGAGAAGTCTTGAGATAGTGAGCCTGGACAGCTTACTGGAAGATAAGGGAATAGGCACCGGGCTTATAAGCAGAGTCATAGAATTTGCCAAAGAAGTAGAACTGGAGAGAGTGTGGCTCATAACTACCAATGATAATATAGATGCAATTAAGTTTTATCAGAAAAGAGGTTTAAGGGCAGTAAAAGTATACCCGGGAGCAGTTGACATTTCAAGAAAAATTAAACCGGCAATACCGGAAGTCGGAAACTATGGAATTCCCATTAGGGATGAGATTGAGTTTGAGATGAAATTAAAATAATAATTTAAAGAGAGCAGATTTAGCAGGCGCCGTGAGTGAGGTAGTCCGGTTAAAAGAGTAAACATATCCGAAAGGGGCACTTATTTTTATACCTGCTGTCAGAAGAGATGGTCCTCTATGAATTTCCTTTCTTTTTACACCCCTGTAATTACCTGTAATAGTATTAGCAATTTGCCAGATAAACAAATATAATAATCAAAAAAGTACGCAAAACTTTAGCCATTAAATTTTACAGGATTATAAAGCGGAAGAGCAATGCAAAAAAAGCCAATAATGGTAATGCTGATGATATTACTGGTATCCATTCTTTTTATTATTCCTTTAAATAACCTGGAAGCTGAGGCCTATAAAGGCTTTTTGGGTGATAACAGCAGTAAAAGATATTTAAAGATAATACCCGGTACCCAGAAAGCAGTATATCTAAACGGATATAATACAGGCAATATTGAAAAAAGAAATGAGATATACAGGTTAATAGATAAAACCGAGCTGAATAGTATTGTATTTGATGTTAAAGATGCCTGGGGATATGTTAATTACAATACTGAAGTGGAATTAGCCCGGGAAATAGGAGCGAATAAAAATTACTACGACATAGAAATATTGCTGGAGGAAATGAGACGTAGAAAGATTAACAGCATAGCCAGAATGGTTGTATTTAAGGACTACATACTGCCAAAGTCCAAACCTGAACTGGCAATCATGGATTCGAGAACCGGCAAGCCGCTTTATTCGGAAGGTTCTTACTGGCCTGATATTTATAGTCAGGAAGTATGGGATTATCACATACAAATGATAAAGGAGCTTGCAGCAAAAGGGGTAAAAGAGATCCAGTTCGATTATATAAGGGCACCGGCCAGGGGAAACATATATTATGCGGAATATACTCATAATACCGGTGATAATTCCAAAGTCTGGGCCATCACCAATTTTTTAAAAAGGGTAAGGGAAGAGACAAAGGATTATGATATAAAAATCTCTGCGGATGTTTTTGGGTGGACATTCATAGCAGATAATGACCAGGGCATAGGTCAATTAATTGAAGAAATGGCTCCTTATCTGGACTATATATATCCCATGGCTTATCCGTCTCATTACTCTGAAAACTTCCTGGGATACGGCCTTCCCGATGAGCATCCCTATGAAGTGGTAAAATATACTCTGGAAAAGGGCATTTCGAGATTAGGCGATACGGGATGCATGGCGATTCCCTGGATACAGGCATTTAGCCTTAATGTAAGGTATACTGAAACAGAGATTCTGGAACAGATCAGGGCGGCAAGAGAACTGGGAATAGATGGATTCTTATGCTGGAACGCGGTTAACAATTACGGCACCGTAGAAAAGGCGCTGATTATGGAAGAAGAATAGTAAATTTTGGATTTAGGAGGAATTCTATGGAAATTGATGAAAAATATAATTTCGGCGGTTGGGAGAACTGTATCCGCATAACCTACGGGGAAACGGAGCTGGTAGCCACTACTGATGTGGGTCCCAGGATTGTCCGCCTGGGATTTATGGGGAAACAAAATATTTTTAAGGAATTTAAAGACCAGCAGGGCAAAACAGGAGGGAAAGAGTGGCTGATATATGGGGGCCACAGATTCTGGCACTCTCCCGAAGCCATGCCCCGTACATATTACCCTGATAATAATCCGGTGGAATATAGCCGAAATGGAAAAACTCTTAAGCTTATTCAAAAAACCGAGGAAACTACCGGCATTCAAAAGGAAATAGAAATAACTGTCGAACCGGATGACGGCAGTGTTAAAGTTTTACATAGACTTATCAATCACAACCTGTGGGACATAGAGGCTGCCCCCTGGGCACTTTCGGTGATGGCACAGGGCGGAAGAGCCGTTATACCCCAGGAGCCTTACCAGTCAGGAGAAGAGAATCTTCTTCCAGTAAGGCCGGTCGTTCTCTGGGGCTACACCCGGATGAAGGACCCACGGTGGGTATGGGGCGATAAGTTCATCCAGTTAAAACAGGACCCGGGATCGGAGACGGCCCAGAAAATTGGTGTTTTAAATACACACGGCTGGATGGCGTATTATCTTGACGGCATGGTTTTTATAAAGAGGTATGATTGTGACCGTAAATTAAAATATCCTGACTTAGGGGTAAATACGGAAGTTTATACCAATCAGGATATACTGGAGATGGAGACACTTGGAAATCTAGTTATAATCCCTCCGGGCGGATCTACAGAACATATTGAAAGATGGTTTTTGCTGAAGGCCAGTCTGGAGGAAGATGAAAATTCCCTGGAAAATAAATTAATGCCGCTGGTGGAAAGAACAGGTAAAAAATTCTAAGGGATTACCGTCAGCTTACGGCCGTATAATTACTGCATGTTTTGTTGTAACGGCTCACTATATTTGCTATTGACCGTATGTGTTTTATGGTACTGCCGCAGCATCCCCCGATTATGGAGGGTCCGTAGGATAGAAACTTTTCCACATTTGAAGCCATAATTTCCGGTGTTTCATTATATATGGTCCTGCCTTCTACCACCACAGGCAGTCCCGCATTAGGCTGGAAGATAAGTCTGGCATCTGTATTTGCTTCTCTCATTTTTTTAACCACACTTAGCATTGAATCTGAACCCATGCCGCAGTTTGCCCCGGCTATGTCCGCTCCTGCACTAGTTAGTTCGCCTATTGCATCTTCTGCTTTGTTTCCCATGATGGTTACGCCGTTTTCGCCGAAGGAAAGAGTACAGGCAACGAGAATGTCTTTTGATATTTTTCTGACAGCTTCGATTGCTGCCAGTGCTTCGTTTAAATCTATTATGGTTTCGATTATTATAAGGTCCGCTCCTTCTCCTATCAACAGTTCCGCCTGTTCCGAGAATGAGTCTACTGCTTCACGGTGCTTTAAGCCGCCGACCGGTTCAAGCAATTTTCCCAGGGGGCCTACATCGCCGGCAATAAACAGCGGCTTGCTTTTTTTAGATTTTGAAAGGTATATGTCAATGGCCTGTTTTACTGCTTTTACCGCATTCCGGTTTATTTTTTCAACTTCTTTTTCTAGTCCCAGGGACCCAAGTTTTACGGAAGTGGAACCAAGGGTATTGGTCTGAATAATATCCGAGCCTGCTTCAAGGTAACCAAGATGGATATCTGTTACCTTTTTAATGCCGCCGTCATCTATATTCAATGAATCGGGGCATCCGGTAAGACCTGCCGCAAACAGGGTTGTGCCCATGGCCCCATCGCTGACGAGGATCTTTTTATCAAGAATGTCCAGCAATTCCTTTTTATTGACATTATTGTTTTTTATCATTTATTTCTTCTCTGCCATCTTGTTTTTTTAAGCATTTTCTTATGCTTTTTCTTTCTCATTTTTCTTCTTCTCTTTTTAATAACCGAGCTCATAAAGTACTTCCTTAAGGGTTAGTTTATTTATAAAATTAATAGCATGATGCTTGTACCAGGTAAGCTATTATACCAGAAATGATTATTATATTGTATTGATAGCCAAAAAAACTTTTATATACTAATAGTTGTGATAAAAATCAACCGGAAAGGAAGTTTTTTTATCTGCGGCACGGTGCATTGTAAAAATAATCTTTAATGTCTTATTTTTTTGGCTAAAAAACAGATTTCTATTGACATACAATATATAGTGTACTAATATTTATAACTGTACAATATAGTGGTTATAAGTAGATCTTCAGGACAATATTAATTCTCATAAAGGTAAAAATAATAAAAAGTATTTTCCCGGGGTTTTCTGTTTCCTTCTGGCGGGGGCCGGTATTGGCAGAGGAGTAATTTAAAAAAAAGCCGGGTCGGTTTTATATTATTTTCTAAGAGTTTGGGAGAGTTGTTATTAATGAAAGAGACCAAAGAATCAAATAAAAAAAGCCAAAATGATTACTACTTAAGTAAAAAAATAAAACTGTCCGAAAATGCCGTAAAGGTCCTGGAAAGAAGGTATTTAAAAAGAGATGAAGAAGGGACCCTTTTAGAAAAACCCAGGGATATGTTTGTAAGAGTAGCTAAAAATATAGCCTCTGCGGAGAAGGGCTACGGTAAATCGGAACAGGAAATAAAAGAAGCAGAAAAACAGTTTTTTAATATTATGTCGGATCTTGATTTTCTTCCGAATTCACCCACGCTTATGAATGCGGGCAAGGAACTCCAGCAGCTTGCTGCCTGCTTTGTTCTTCCGGTAGGCGATTCGATGACTGATATTTTCGAGGCGCTTAAGGAGACTGCACTGATACAAAAATCAGGCGGGGGAGTCGGCTATTCATTTTCCCATATAAGACCGAAAAACGATGTGGTCCTTTCTACCAAAGGGGTCTCCAGCGGTCCGATATCATTTATGACTGTTTTTAACGCCGCGACTGACACCATAAAGCAGGGGGGCACCAGAAGGGGTGCGAATATGGGAATTCTAAGGGTGGATCATCCTGATATCCTGGATTTCATAACCTCCAAAGACAATAATGAGAAATTGACCAATTTTAATATTTCCGTGGGAGTGACTGAAGCATTCATGAAAGCAGTGGAAAATAATGACAAGTATGAGATTATAAATCCCAGAACCAAAGAAGTGGTGGACAGATACGGGGCAAGAGAAATATTCGGTAAAATCGTCGAACATGCGTGGAAGAACGGCGATCCGGGTATAATATTTCTGGACAGGCTGAATAAGGATAACCCGACCCCTAACCAGGGACAGATTGAAAGCACCAATCCCTGCGGCGAGCAGCCCCTGCTGCCCTACGAGGCATGTAATCTGGGATCCATAAATCTTGCCCATATGGTAAAGGAAGAAGAAGGTATAAGAAAAGTGGATTACGGCAAATTAAAGGAAGTGGTCCGTATAGCTGTGAGGTTTTTGGATGATGTTATTGATATGAGCAGATACCCCCTGGAGAAAATAAATAAAATGGTTCACGGAAACAGGAAGATAGGCCTGGGAGTGATGGGATATGCGGACCTACTTATTATGCTGGGCATCCCTTATAACAGCGAGGAGGCCCTGGAGCTTGCACAGAAGATTATGAGCTTCATTCAGGATGAATCCAAAAATGAATCAAAATTGTTGGCAAAGGAAAGGGGGGTGTTCCCGAACTTCAAGGGGAGCATATACGACAGTCCCGATGGCTATGAAATTAGAAATGCTACCACTACCACCATCGCCCCTACGGGAACCTTAAGCATTATTGCCGATTGTTCGAGCGGAGTGGAACCGCTGTTTGCCATTTCCTTTGTTAAAAATGTTATGGACAATGACAGGCTGGTCGAGGTTAACAAATATTTTAAAAAGGCTGCAGCAGACGGGGGGTTTTACAGCAAGAAGATTATGGAGAAAATAGCAGAGACCGGGAATTTAAAGGATATTAAAGAGATACCCCCGGAGCATAAGAGGATATTTGTAACCGCACATGAAATATCTCCGAAATGGCACGTAAGGACGCAGGCCGCCTTTCAGAAATTTGTGGATAACGCTGTTTCCAAAACGGTTAATTTCGCTAATGATGCCACGGTTAAGGATGTGGAAAATGTATATATGCTGGCTTATAGGCTGGACTGTAAGGGCATAACTATTTTCAGGGACAACAGCAGGGACACCCAGGTGCTCCAGGTAAAGGGAAGGAAAAATGCAAAAGGGAAAGTTATTGTAGGACTTAAGGAAGCAGAAGAGAAGGCAAAGGGTTCAAGTAAAGAAAAAGCCGGAAAGGAAGATGCAGAAAATAAAGAAAGACTTAAGCCCAGAGAAAGGCCGGAAGTAACCTATGGTATGACCAAAAAGTATAAGATAGGAAATTGCGGGAAGCTTTATGTTACCGTCAATTCGGATGAAAACGGAATATGCGAGGTATTTACGAATACAGGTGAAGAGGGATGCGCCGCCCTGACCGAAGCAGTGGGCAGGCTTATAAGTATTGCCATCAGGTCGGGTATTGATATAGAGTCGGTAAAGAATCAGTTAGAGGGAGTAAGATGTATAACCTGCATAGCTGATTCCGAAACTCATGTTCTTTCCTGTCCCGATGCAATGAGCAAGGCCGTAGATTTTTATCTGAGAGGGTCCACTAAGTTTGATATGGGCATAACCAACGGACCCAGGTCGATTATGATATGCCCGGAATGCAGCGGACTGATGGAACCCGAAGGGGGCTGTTACATCTGCAGGAACTGTGGTTTCTCCAAGTGCTCTTAATTTGTTTTTCTACTCTTTTATAATCTTTTCCAGGGATGATTTATATACGCTAAAACCTGCTTCGGAAAATAGTACCATCTGCACGAGTTCGATTTCCGGATGTTCTTTGATAAAATCAATGATGGTTTCAAGTGCAATAATTGATGCTTTTTCTACCGGATAACCAAATATTCCGGTGCTTATGGAGGGAAAGGAAATACTTTTAATATTGGTTTTTAAGGCAAGAGCCAGACTGTTCCGGTAGCTGTTTTCAAGTTTCCGGGGGTCACCTGCGCTTCCGCTGTATACGGGGCCAACAGTATGTATTACATATTTTGCTCCAAGATTATATCCCTTTGTAAGTTTGGCTTCACCGGTGCTGCAGCCTCCTTTGGTTTTACATTCTTCCCAGAGTCCGGGCCCTGCTGCTCTGTGAATGGCGCCGGAAACGCCCCCGCCAGGAGTAAGCTCATTATTTGCGGCGTTGACTATTGCTTCAGTATCCTGGGTGGTTATATCCCCGGTAATTAGTGTAAGTATAGAGTTTCCAACTTTATGTGTTACGTGCATTGATTTGATTATTCCCATTTAAAGGTTTTAACTGATACGGCTGCTCCCACTACCAGCAGACCAAGGATTACGAGTATATCCAGCCAGTGTTCCGACCAGCTGTGACCCACCCACAGCCCTTTCATGAAATTAACCACATAGGTAAGGGGAATGAATTTACTTACGGTTGTCACTTTATCTTTAAAAACTTCAAGGGGGATAGTGGCTCCGGAAAGAAACATCATGGGAAAAGCCAAAAGCATTCCCGCTACCTGGGCCGTTCTGGCAGTAGGCGAGACACTTGCAATCATGTAGCCGAAAGCAAAAAAAGATAAGGCGCTGATGGTAAAGCCGGCGAAGATGCTGAAGATATTTCCTTCAAAGGTGACATTGAATACAAATTTTCCTACAAGAAAAAGCAGTATCATGCCGGCAAACGACATTAAGTAATAAACAAAAACATTAGAAAAGAGGTATACCGCAGGGGAAGCAGGCGTGGAAAAAAATCTTCTCAAGATCCCTTTTTCCCTGTCCTGGGCAGTAGCGATGGGAACACTCATAAGGCCAACGTTGACTATAATAAGTCCGATATAGGCAGGAAGCATTAAATCAATAAAGCCCAATCCTCCATAATAGGGATCGGGTTCATTTCCCCAGATAAAACCAAAAAGAAGAAGCAGCATCGGTGCATAGACCAGGGTAAAGAAAACTGCTATGGGCTCCCTTAGGTATAACTTTAATTCAACTACCGTAAGCCTTAAAAGAGATTTCAAAATACCTCCTTAATTTCGTATTTCTTTTCCGGTAAGGGCCAGGAATACATCTTCCAGTGTCGGCTGTTCTGTTTTTAGATCACGGAAATCAACATTGTTTTTAACCAGGACATTAACCGCGTCCCTGACCATCCGGTTATCATGGCCGTATATAATTATTTTATCATCTTTTTTTTCGTATTTGCTTATGCTTTCAATAGCTTCTAAGGAATTCAATTCAAATGTACCGACTACATTAAATACAAGACGCGTTTCCGCACTCATATCCTTTATTAAATTTTTAGGTGTATCCAGTGCTATTATTTTTCCCTGGTCCATTACTGCCACCCTGTCGCACAGTTTTTCCGCTTCTTCCATAAAATGAGTGGTAAGGAATATGGTCTTTCCCTTATCCTTTATACTGGTTATTAGGTCCCAGGCCACCCTCCTGGCCTGTGGGTCCAGACCGGTAGTAAGTTCATCAAGGAATATAAGTTCAGGATCATTGAGCAGTGCCAGTGCAATAAAAAGCCTCTGTTTCTGACCACCCGACAGTTTATCAAAATAAGCGCCTTTTTTTTCTTCCAGACCAAGGTCCCCAAGCAGGGGTCCGCTTTCTATATTTTTTTTATAAAAAGAGGAAAAAAGGGATATTGCTTCCCATACTTTTATTCTTCCCGGAAGCTGTGATTCCTGCAGCTGGATGCCGATGGAATTTCTTAAGGTCCTTCCGTTGGCAGCCGGATTTAATCCCAGTACCGCAATGCTCCCCGATCCAGGTTTCCGCAGTCCTTCTATGCACTCTATGGCAGTGGTCTTGCCGGCACCATTGGGGCCGACCAGTCCGAATATTTCCCCTTTATATACTTCAAAAGAGATATCATCTACCGCTTTTATCTTGCCGTAGGATTTGCACAGATTTTTTACCTGTATTATGGTCTCATCCATAGATTTATACTCTGTTAAATATATTTTTTAAATTATAATGATATTTTCCTAATCAGGCAAATGAATAATAAGATATATTTATATATAAAATTTATACTTTACATAAATTTTTATATAATAAAATAAACACACTTTTAGCAGGGTGTTTAAAATTATTTACGAAAGGAGTCTATAGAATGAAAATAATGATTGCTTACGCAACAAGGTACGGCACCACTGAAAAATGCGCAGGTATGCTGGAAGAGATACTGAAGAAAAAGGGGCATGGAGTTGAAATGGTTGACCTTAAGAGGAACATAAGGGTAAAGCCGGAAGATTATGACCTGGCAGTAATTGGAGGGTCCTTTTTTATGTTCAGGATGAATAGACTGGTAAGGAAATTCGTAACCAGGAACTTAAAAACCCTTTTAAATATGAAAACGGGTGTCTTTATGTGCGGAGCAGATGAAAATTGGCAGGAAGAGATAAAGAAGGGTTTTCCCGGAGAGCTGCTGGAAAAAGCAGTTAAAGGCTATTTCGGTTATGAGATGATCTGGGGAAGGATGAGTCCGCTTTTTAGAAATACAATGCAGAAGGCATATAAAACAACCGAACCTGTTTCAAAGATAGAAGTGGAGAATATAGAGAAGTTTGCGGGGGAGCTGCTGGAGTAGGTGAATTATAAGTATTATTTCAATATAAAAATAATATTGTATTATAAATAGGCCAAGAATTGTTTATTAAAATTAGCTATTATTCTGTATTTTAAATTTTATGTTAAACAATCTTCTAGTTTTAAAGAAGCAACACTTTATATAATAATTATAAGCATACATCCCAATCCCTTTAACTTAAATTTAATAATTTTTTAATAATTTTTAAACATCTCTTAGCGTAATTACTGCTATAATATCCAAATTGAAAGGCTGAATTGTTTTTATAGAGTTGATTAAATTATAGAAAATTGGAAGCATTTAACTTAGACACATTCATCACGGCCCATTAAGCTGCAATCTCAAAATAAATCTTATTAATTGATAATTTATAAGGAGATTAAATGAGCGATAGCATTGGTCCGGTTGAGGAAGAAATTAAATTTATCCTTTTATCAAGCGGCTATCTTCTGACTTTAAAAGAAATGGGCTACAGTAAAGAATTCCGCTTAAGGGAACAGGTCAGGAAGCAGCAGGAGTGTATAGAATTTCTGGCCCGGAAAGTCGATGAGCTGAAAAAGGAAATATCCGAGATTAGAAAAAGTAAATATATACTGGGAAAAATAGCCTAAAGTAATTGGTTGCAAGGAGCATATGAGCGGCGAGGATAAAATTAAAATCAGGGGTTACGGATTTTATTACGGCAGCTGCAAGGTTTTGGAAAACATAACCCTGGATATTCCGGCAAATACCATCACTGCTTTTATAGGTCCTTCGGGATGCGGAAAATCCACATTCTTAAGGACCTTTAACCGGATGAATGATCTGCTTTCCGGTACCCGTGTCGAGGGCGAGATTATAATTGACGGGATGAATATATACAGGAGCGGTATCGATGTGGTAAATCTCCGGAGAAAAATAGGCATGGTTTTCCAGAGACCCAATCCATTTCCCAAGACTGTCTATGAAAATGTGGCATACGGTCCCAGGCTTCACAGCAGATATACCAAAAGCGAACTGGACGATATAGTAAAGAACAGCCTGGTAAAGGCAGCTCTCTGGGATGAAGTAAGAAATAAGCTTCATACCAATGCCCTTGATCTTTCCGGAGGACAGCAGCAGAGGCTGTGTATTGCACGGGTGCTTGCAGTTGATTCGGAGATAATTTTAATGGATGAACCGGCTTCTGCCCTTGATCCGATATCAACCCAGAAAATTGAAGATCTTATAGATGAGCTTAAAAGCAGTTATACTATAATAATAGTCACCCATAATATGCAGCAGGCAGCCAGGGTTTCCCAAAAGACAGCGTTCCTTCTGACCCAGGATATCGACCAGCCCGCCACTCTGGTTGAATATGACGATACCAATAGGATATTCACCAGTCCCAAGGACAAAAGAACAGAGGACTATGTCACGGGAAGATTTGGTTAATTATTATTCACAGGAGATTTAAGCATTTTTTAATAATTATTTAATTTTTTTTTAACAACAAGCCCCTTTTTATTTGTTAGAATCTACTCCAATGATATCAAGGGAGAATTTTATTAACGAGAAAGGAGAAAGCGAATTGATAAAAAGTAGAAATAGCTTAATTATGCTGGCAATACTTATAATAATAACAGTATTGGCGGGAAGTACTGTTTTCTTTGGCTGTAAAGATAAAGCAGTATCTGCAGAAGCAACTGAAGCAAAAACGTTTGAGGGCCAGGAACTCTTAATCTCCGGCTCCACTACCCTGCTTCCTTTTATAGAACCGGCAGCAGCAGCTTTCATGGAAGAGTTCGGCGGATCCATAACCGTAGGCGGCGGAGGATCGGGAACAGGTATATCAGAGTGCATTAATAAAATTAATGAAATTGCCGATGCATCAAGACAGGCCAAAAGCGGAGAGATAGAAGAAGCGCAAAGGTTGGGTATAGAGCTGGTTGAAGTAGTTGTGGCTTATGATGGTATATCTGTAATTTCAAGCGGCAATGTAGAAGGTGTGGAAGATCTGACCATAAGACAGTTATCTGACATTTTTACAGGCAATATTACCAATTGGAAGGATGTCGGTGGAGCTGATGCAAATATAGTGCTGGCCTCAAGAGATAGCGCGTCCGGGACCTATGAATATTTCCTGGAAGCCGTAGTTCAGGTAGGCAAGAGTGAGGAAGAAAACGAATTCTCACCGCTTGCACTGGCTCTTCAGTCCAATGCTGATATTGTAAATACTGTTACAACTACCGATAATGCCATCGGTTATGTCGGACTGGGCTACCTGCAGGAAGCTTTGGACAAGGGTGCCGGTGCAGTAGCTGTTGAAGGAATTGACCTCTCTGTTAATACTGTAAAAGACGGCAGCTATCCGATCTCACGCGGCCTTTATAACTATTACCGCAAAGGTGCCTTAAGCGAAATAGGCAAGGCATATCTTGATTTTGTTTTAAGTGAAGAAGGGCAGGCAATTGCTCTGGAAGTTGGATTTGTACCGTTATATTAAGGTATAAATAAACTATATCTTAACGTTTCTGGCAGGAGATTATGTAAGTACGGGGCTATAGGTGCAGTAATTCTATAGCCCCGGAACTTTATAAAAATTAGGATTTAAGTCAAAAGATATCTGCTATAATATTATACTGATGAAAAAGCTGAAAGTAAGATTAAGAAATATCCAAAATTATTTTATCGGCAAGTTCATTTTTGTAAACGGTATTATCTCTATAATTATATTGGGATTGATACTTACTTTTCTGATTTATAACTCCATAAGATTTTTTTCCTCTTATCCATTATTTGACTTTTTATCCGGTACCAGGTGGTCGCCGACTGTAACTGAAAAATTCGGGTTCGTGCCGCTGCTGGTTGGTTCCCTGGAGGTTGCCTTCGGGGGAATTCTTATAACGGTGCCGCTGGGAGTAGGAGTGGCTATCTATATCGGCGAGCTGGCACCAAAATTGGTAAGGGAATTATTTAAGCCGATTATTGAAGTGCTGGCCACAATTCCATCGGTGGTCATAGGCTTTATCGGCCTTAAGACCGTAGTTCCATTAATAAAAAATGTCTTTCATTTAAGTATCGGCCTTACGGCACTGAGCGGTTCCATAATGCTGGCTTTTATGAGCCTGCCCACTATTATATCCATTTCCGAAGATGCTATAAATGCCGTACCCAATAGATTCAGGCACGCATCACTGGCACTGGGAGCAACAAAATGGGAAACAACGGTGAGGACCGTAATCCCTGCCGCATCTTCGGGTATTATGGCCGCAGTAATGCTGGGGCTGGGAAGAATAGTAGGGGAGACCATGGCCGTTCTGATGATTACGGGAAACTCTCCGAGAATTGTATTCTCCTGGCTGCAGCCGGTCAGGACAATTACGGCTACCATAGCGGCGGAAATGGGGGAAACCGTCCAGGGAGGGCTGCATTACTCGGCATTATTTGCCATAGGCCTGATACTGTTCGCCATAACTTTTATAATCAATCTGATAGCTGACAGGTATGTCGGGAGAATAAGAAGCATTTGATTTAAAAAAAGATGAAAAACAGGTATTTAAAACAGAATGTCTGGTACTTCATATTGCTTTTTGTAAGTATCATAGTAATCAGTTTTGTATTCGGTATAATAATTTACCTTTTCATAAAAGGGGGGCCAGCCTTAAGCTGGGAGTTCATATCCCAGAAGCCGAAGGCGGGAATGCGGGAAGGGGGAATACTGCCGGCCATTCTGGGGACCCTTTACCTGATAGTGGGCACGGTCATAGTTGCACTGCCTATCGGGGTATTTTCAGCTATTTACCTTAACGAATATGCCAGGAAAAACAGGCTCACCAGGATAATAAGGCTTTCAATTATAAATATGTCCGGGGTCCCTTCGGTAGTATTCGGATTGTTCGGACTCGGTTTTTTTGTTATGTTTTTAAAATTCGGTAAATCAATACTTGCAGGTTCTCTTACACTGGGTTTTCTGATACTGCCCGTGATTATAACTGCATCCGAAGAGGCATTAAAAAGTGTCCCCAATACATACAGGAACGCTTCCTTTGCGCTGGGTGCCACTAAATGGCAGACCGTAGTAAAGATAGTGCTGCCCCAGGCGCTGCCGGGCATAATCACAGGATCGGTCATCGGTATCGGCAGGGCAGCAGGCGAGACCGCACCAATAATCTTTACCGTAGTTGCATTTTCCCAGCCAAATCTGCCTAATTCATTATTCAGCCAGGTAATGGCTCTTCCATACCATCTATATGTGCTGGCGACCCAGCTTCCCAATGCTCCCGAAGATAAGCAGTGGGGCACTGCTCTGGTACTCCTGATAATGGTGCTGTTCTTTACAGTGATCGGAGCGGCAATAAGGGCAAGGGTAAGGATGGGAAAAAGAACCTGAACTATTAAATTAGCAATTAGGCATTGAAAATTACAGGTGATTACAATATAATATAAGTGTAATCATAATGTATAACTAAAATCTGGGAAATGAAAAGAACTCAAATACAATTGACTGAGAAACAATATAGAATGTTGAAGGATATTTCAGCAAAGGAGAATACTTCTGTTGCCGGGATAATAAGGGAGTGTATAAATTGTTATTCTGCCAGTAAATGTCTGATAAGTAACAAAGAGAAATACAACAAAGCAATAAATTCAATAGGAAAATTTAAATCAGGGGAAAAAGATATTTCGATTAAACATGACAAATATTTAACTGAAGACTTTGAGAAATGAGCATATACATAGATACCAGTGCATTTTTTGCGATTTTAGATTCTGGGGATAAATTTTATAAAGAATCCAGGGATATTTTTTTAAAGTTAATAGAAAATGAAGAAATATTTCATAGTTCTAATTATATAGTAATTGAAACTGTGGTATTGATCCAGAACAGGCTAGGATTAGATGCGCTTAGAGCGTTCCAGGATGAAATAATTCCAATTCTTAATATTCATTGGGTAGATGAAAGAGTTCATAATATAGCTATTAGTAGTTTGTTAATTGCAGGTAGAAAAAATATTAGTTTTATTGACTATACTAGTTTTGAAATGATGCGGCTTCTTGGGTTAAAAAAAGTTTTTACTTTTGACAGACATTTTAAAGAACAGGGTTTTAAAACATTACCCTGATTGTAAATATTAAGACTGCTCATAAGTATAAACTTTTTTCTTTTTGTAGATTAATTCGTTTACAAAATTTATAATCAGCACCGGCACTATCGAACTTGCTATGATAAGCAGCCAGTGATATAAGCCGAGGTCCGTGGTTTTAAATATGCCCTGGAGCCAGGGGACATAAACTATTCCGACCTGCAGCAGGATAGATGCAATCACAGCAAGATTGAGGTATTTATTTTCTAATATATTTCTTGTGAATATGCCCTTATCCTCGAACCTGAAGTTAAAAGTATGGAGAAGCTGGGTTAATACCAGGGTGGTAAAAACGGAAGTCTGAAAAATCTCCCGGTCGTGGAAAAAATCATTGGTATGGAAGAGCACCGGCCCGGCAAAATATATGAACAGCACCCCAAGGGTCAGGACCATACCCTGCCATACAACCGTACCCAGCCCTCTTTTGCTTAGAATCTGTTCCTTTTTCTTGGTGGCCCTTCTGTCCATTATGTTTTTTTCGGGGGGATCTATCCCAAGCGCCATAGCCGGCAGGCCGTCCGTTATAAGGTTCATCCACAATATCTGCACCGGCAGAAGAGGTATGTATAAGAATCCTCTCTGGCCGGTAATAAGGTAAAATATATAATCTCCTATGACTATGGAAATAAACATGAGGAGAACTTCCGAAATGTTGCATGACAGTAAAAATAATATGAATTTCTTAAGATTGTCATATATTGATCTTCCCTGCTTTACTGCCGTTACTATGGTTGCGAAGTTGTCATCGGTTAAAATCATATCACTTGATTCCTTGCTTACATCGGTTCCCGCAATGCCCATGGCAATACCTATATCAGCTTTTTTGAGGGATGGGGCGTCATTTATCCCATCACCTGTCATGGCTACTATATGATGTTTTCTCTTTAAAGCTTCCACTATATCAACCTTATTGGCGGGAGATACCCTGGCGAATATTCTTATGTTCTCTATCTGGTCATCAAGTTCCTGGCTGGTCATCTCGCCAAATTCGGTACTGTCAATTACCCTGTCCCCGGGGCCGAGTATCCCCAGTTCTTCTCCTATTGCTCTGGCAGTTATATTATGGTCCCCGGTTACCATAATTATCTTGATATTGGCTCTCCTGCATTGTTCAATGGCCTGATATACTTCGGGTCTGGGAGGATCGATCATTCCCACTGTACCCAGATATACCAGATCTTTCTCTGATTCTTTGACTTTCTGCTCACCGGGGAGCTTTTCCATATATTTGAATGCAAAGGCCAGGTTTCTCATCGCCTTTTCTGCAAGAAGAAAATTACTTTTGCTGATTTCTTTCCTGCCCGAATCGGTTAAGTTTTCTATTCTACCGTTCTTAATTATTTTACTGCATTTATCCGCAATTACCTCGGGAGCTCCTTTTGAGAACAGGATATACTTCTTACGACCATTTACGGTGCCGGCAGGTATTTTATTGATGGTGGTCATCATTTTACGATCGGAATCGAAAGGTTCTTCCAGCACCCTGGGATGGGTTTTTTCTAATTTGCTTTTATCTATGGAATAAAAATTACCCAGTTCGACAAGCGCTACTTCAGTGGGATCACCTGTGATCTGCTGCGTTTTTTTATTTGTGTAGTAAGCATCATTGCAAAGGACAGCATTTTCAACAAGGAGTTTTAATGCACTGCCGTCATCCATCTCTTTTAAGAAGAGCGTCTTTTTAAGGCCGCCGCTGCCTGTCTTATTATGTATTTCTATAAACTTATTATAGTTTTTATCCTCTTTCAATCCACAGTAAATTTTGCGGACCATCATTTTGTTTTTGGTAAGGGTACCTGTTTTATCGGTACAGATTACGGATACGCTGCCCAGGGTCTCAACAGAGCTTAATTTACGGACTATGGCATTACTCCTGGCCATTTTCTGTACACCAAGCGCCAGGGATACCGTAACTATTGCCGGCAGTCCTTCGGGTATTGCCGCTACTGCCAGGGCAACGGCTACCAGGAGCATCTGCGCCACCGAATTGCCCTTTAATATTCCCGACAGGAAGACAATCACGCTTACGGCCAGACAGATAATACCGATCTTCTTGCCTACGGTTTTTAATTCTATCTGAAGAGGCGTGAGTTCTTCTTCTTCCTGGACCATACTGGCAATTTTTCCGATTTCAGTATCATTGCCTGTGCCTGTCACTACCGCACTGCATCTCCCCTTGACAATAGTGGTACCGCTGAACAGGATATTTTTCCTGTCTCCCAGGGGAATATTGTTTTTGCCGATGGAACCGGTAATTTTATTTACTGGCAGGGATTCGCCGGTGATGATTGATTCGTTTGCCTGAAGATTCACATTATCTATTACCCTGCAGTCTGCGGGCACGAGGTCCCCTGCAGTTAGCTTGATAATATCGCCCGGCACCAGCCTTTTAGAAGAAATGCTGCTTTCCCTGCCGTCCCTTATTACCAGGGCACTGGGGGAAGCAAGCTCTTTTAGGGCCTGCAGGGCTTTTTCAGCACGAAACTCCTGGACGAAGCCAAGGACTGAATTTATTACCAGTATGATGAGTATGACAATCGCGTCTGTTATCTCCCTTATAATTATCCCGGATATGAAAGCGGCAGCAATAAGTATCCATATCATAAAATCATTGAATTGTGAAATAAAGATTTTAAAAGGTGTCCGCCCCTTTTTTGCCTCCAGCTGATTATATCCGTATTGATCGATCCGCTCCCCGGCTTCTTTTTCACTTATGCCCGTTTTAGGATTGGTTTTTAAGGTCTTCAGTACCTGCTCAACGGCACCGGTGTGCCACAGAACCATACCGGAAGAAGCAGAGTCTTCTGCGGATTTGATTGTTTTACCGTTAATCTCTATTCTCCTCTTTTATATATTGTCCGTTAACAGAACCGGCTGAATTTTTGGGCTATTAAATATTAAATCATATAAGTTGTGGTGAGTAAATCGTAAATGACTGCAAATGATTATTTGCTCCAAATATCGTGAAACATTTCCCATTCTGAAATATGATTTCTGATATATTTCTCCATGACCTTCAGAATCTTTCCCATATTTTTATTAATCAGTGTCTCCTTGCTACCCTTCCTTGCAAGGTCAATGGGCTTTTTGATAATCAGGGAATGGTTGTATTTATCTTTTCTCCATATAAAGCTGGGGATCAGTGATGCCCCTGACTTTAAGGCTATCTGCAGGGCTCCGGTGGGAAGATAGGCTGTTTTCCCGAAAAAATTAAATGGTCTGGCTGCCTGGCCCGTGGGATCCCAGTCGGAAGGTATGGCTATGATTTCGTTATCTTTAAGTATCCTGAAAACATGCAGCATTTTGTTGATGTACAGAGTCTTGAGCCCCTTTGATAATCTGTTTGACTCGAAGAATTTTGATATTAGACTGTTTTTTCTTACCAGACTGACACCCCATATTTTATATCCTTCCAGTGCCAGTTTGCAGGCGCCCCATTCAAAGTTGCCGATATGGACCGTTACGATGACCACCCCCCTGCCCTTTTGCAGTCCGCTGTCAAGATTCTCAAGGCCGTTTACTTCTACTCTTTGTTTCAGTTTTTCCCCGGAGACGACCGGATGCTTCAGGAAATCGACAACATTTTTTGCCCAGTTTATAAAGACCTTCTTGGCTATATTGTTAGTTTTCTTATCATTTATGTTAAGGCCCAGCACATTTGATATATTTTTTTTAATGTTTGCAACATTGACGCCGGTAAAAAACCACAGCATGGCGCCAAAGGCCCCGATACAATATGTAATGGGGTAGGGGGTTGCAACAGCGATAAATTCAAGAATTTTATATCCGATATAACCAAACATCAGTGCTCTCTTTATTGAATATATATTGTATAATAATAATAAATTTTTGTTACAAATTGAAGTTTTAATTAAAAGTGTCTTTATGGTGACAATAAAGTATGTGTTTATAATTCTTATTAATTAAGAGCAAGAGAGGGTTTATGACAAATTCAAATAGGGATGCCAGGGGACTTGAGGCAATACTGAACTATGTTCCCACCGGAAAACAGGTTGTAAGTCTTTACCTTCTGGTGGATAGGTCAAGGATTACCAAGAAAAATTATCAGACCAGATTAAATTCAATGATTGCCGCCAGCAGGGAGAAATTGGTATCCGGTCCCGGCTTTGACAAAAACCGGAGAAAGGAAATACTGGGAATCCTTGAGAGGTTAAAAGCTTTTGTGAATGATAATTTTAGAGCCGATTCCGCTAAAACGCTGGTAATTTTTTCCTCCGGGGACGGACTGTGGGAGGAATTTAGAATACCAATAATAATGAGATCCAAAATCATCATTGACCCAAAGCCGTATACCCAGAATATAAGGACACTCATAAGTAATTCTAAAAAATATGGGGTACTGCTTATAAACAGGGAAAAGGCGCAGATTTATTCGGTCTATCTGGGTGAAATTAACCAATATCTTGCCGCATTTATAAGCGACGTCCCCTCAAAGGTAAATTTTAGGAGTCAGGCGGCATTAAGAGAAAAAAAGATTCTGGGGAGGCTGGAAGAAAAACTGCATCATTTCTTCAAGCTGGTAAATGAGAAAACCCTGGAACTTTTTAAGGATAGGAAATTTGATTATTTGATCCTGGGCGGCAGAAAGGAAATTATTCCCGGCTTTTATAATTATCTGCACAGTTACCTGCAGTCAAAACATATCGGCAGCATAGATGCCGAGCCGGATTCAAGCGTTTCTTTAGTCAGCGGGAAGGCCAGGGAGGTTATCGATGAATTTGAGACCAGGACCAAAAATGATCTGGTTGACAAACTGATTGACGAATATAATCCCAATGGGATGGGTGTGCTTGGGATTGATGCCACAATAAAATCACTGTTAGTCGAACAGATAAGGGCCTTAATATATGAGAGGCAGTTTGTGCACCAGGGCTATATATGCGACTTATGCCGCTATCTGACTATTGAGCATAAGGATAGCTGCCCCTATTGCGGGGGGAAACTTGTATTTTATAATGATATTGTTGATGAAATAGTAGAAGATGCCTTAAACCAGGGATGCGAAATTGTGGATATAGAGGCAAGCAAAAAGCTTACGGAAGCGGGAAGTATAGGTGCGGTGCTGAGATATAAATTATAGATAAGGCTGGATCTTATTTTGGTTTTTGCAGTTCCGATAATTCCTTGGTGAATTGTCTGATGTTGTTAAACTGCTTGTAAACGGAAGCAAATCTGATATAGGCTACTTTATCCAGATCTTTTAATCTTTTTAATACCAGGTTTCCTATTTCGCTGGAATGAATTTCATTGGAAGGCATGTTGGAGATTTCGTTTTCTATATCATCCACAATTTTATTCAAGATTTCCGTGCTTATGTTTCTTTTTATACAGGCCCTGATCAAACCGCTCAGTATTTTATTTTTATCAAAAGGCTCCCTGGTGTTATCCTTCTTTATAACTGCGATGGGTTGGTTCTCCAGCCTTTCATAGGTAGTGAATCTCTTACCGCATTTTTCGCACATTCTTCTTCTTCTGACACTGTCATTAGAGTCAGTTAACCTTGAATCTATAACTCTTGTATCAGGATTTGAACAGTAAGGACACTTCATATTTTACATTCCTTTAAAAAATGGCTTGAATATTTTTTTCATTACCGGGCTGACGTCTTTTCTTCTCCGGGTGTAGTATGTTTTTAGAAGGCCAAAACTTTTTATACTGTAAACCAGGGTTATTAGCAGCCCGAATATTAACCACCAGGAGCTCCCCTCGTAGGTCCAGAGGAAAAAAGAAAATAAAAAGAATCCCAGCGAGGTGGAGAGATAGGTATCCTTGGTAATAAACAGTGCTATGGGTATGAACAGCAGATAAAGGAAAGGAAACGATATGGGCGACAGGTAAAACAATCCGCCCAGGAATGTAGAGACCCCTTTACCGCCCTTAAAACCTATATAGACCATCCAGTTATGACCTATTACCGCAAAAACAACGGCAAGCAGCGGGATAAAGACATGTTCCGAAAATATAGTGGCCAGGTATGCAACCAGAGCGCCTTTTCCGATATCTGCTATTATTACCATAACACCGGCAACCTTCCCTACATTTGTAATTGTATTCATACCACCGATATTTTTAGTTCCTTCCTCGCGCAGGTCAATGCCTTTTATTTTTCCTGCAATATATGCTGTCGGAAAGGAACCGATAAGGTAAGATATTAAGAAAATAACTGCGGTATTCAGGTAAAAGTTTTGTAGAAGCATCCCACTCCTATGGTTAATCAGTAAAAATATTACCGGGTAATATGGTATTTAATAATGATGAATTGATTATATCACAAAGAAAATTCATTAAAAAACGGTTAATAGGCGGATATAGTAGATATATTATTAATTTCATATATCGATATGTTATCATTTGATTAAATACTCTTTTATTTGATAAAAGAGTATAGATATAATAGGCTTTTTTGAGATTGTAATATATACTACTAATATATATACCGGAAAGTAATATTTAAGGAATATTACCTATCGGTTTAAAACCTTTTGACAAAAGGAATGCAATTGTTCTATAATTCTTATGCTAAATCAAATTTTAATACCACAACAGAGATAGTATCTCTGTCTCGAGGCCTCTTTATAGGGGCCTTTTTTTTGGGTAAGTTATTATGAATGAGCGGGTAATTTTCTATATTGACGGGCTTAATCTATACAATGGTTTAAAGAAAGCAAACCTGAGAAGGTACTACTGGCTGGATTTGAAAAAGCTGGCCGGAAAACTATGCCTCCCTAATCAGGATTTGACCAGGGTAAAGTATTTTACCAGTATGGTCTCAACAAAATTTGACCAGGGGAAATTTCAGAGGCAGTCTTCATATATAAAGGCACTGAGAACTCTGGATAGTGTAATGATTTTTATGGGAAGGCACCAGAAAGGCACCACGGTATGCAGCAGGTGCGGTAAGGTTTTTAAAAATTTTAACGAAAAAATGACAGATATCAATATAGCAGTTGAAATGTTCAAGGATGCTTACCAGAGAAACTGCGATACCCAGATACTGATATCCGGAGATAGTGATCTGGTACCCATATGCAGGGCCATATTGGAATTTTTTGATATGAAACTGGTCATATTCTTCCCGCCGCATAGAAAGACAGACAGATTGAGGGAGTACTGCCATTACAGCGCAAAGATTTTTACTGATTATTTTAGAAAGAGCCAGCTGCCGGCCAGTATTCTTGACAGCAGCGGAAATGAAATAGAAAAACCTGATTACTGGAGGTAACCAGAGCAGGGGCCAGGTGTATCCAAAAGAGCAAAATATTTCTAAATCTGAAGCTGGTATTGAAATCTATATAGTTTGTAATAGATTCCCCTTAATTTAAGCAGTTGCGCGTGAGTGCCCTGTTCCTCTATCCTGCCGTGCGACAGTACTATTATTTTATCAGCATTCTTTATGGTGGAAAGCCTGTGGGCAATTACTATAGTGGTCCTGTTTTTCATTATTTTGCTCAGGGCATCCTGGATCAATGATTCTATTTCCGAATCAATACTGGAGGTGGCTTCATCAAGGACCAGAAGTATTTCAGGATTAAATACCAGGGCTCTGGTAAAGGCAATCAGCTGACGCTGGCCGACTGATAATACCTGCCCCCTTTCCTTGACTTCATAATCGTACTTATGGGGAAGCTTTTCTATAAACTGGTGGGCATTTACATACTTTGAAGCCTCAATTACTTTATTTAAGGGAATATCTTTGTTCCCAAGGCGGATGTTGTCCAGAACGGTCCCGGAGAATAGGAATACATCCTGCATCACTACCCCTATGTGTTTTCTTAAATAGCTCAGGTCAAACCTTTTCAAATCTATACCGTCAAGGAAAATCTTTCCCCTGGAGATATCATAAAACCTGTTAAGCAGGTTTATTATTGAAGTTTTTCCCGAGCCCGTTGCTCCTACGAAAGCTATGCTCCGTCCGGTTTCAAGCTTAAATGAAATATCTTTAAGCACGTAATTTTTATCATTGTAAGCAAACCATACTTTATCGAATTCAATATCTCCCTTGATCCCTTTTACTTTTATGGGCCTTGAAGGGGACACTATGGAAGGCTTCTGATTCAGAAGTTTAAATATTCTCTCCGAAGCCGCTATGGCTTCCTGGAGGATTCCGAATTTTTCACTTAGGTCGCTTATGGGATGAAAGAATTTTTCTATGTACTGGATAAAAGCAACCAGGGTTCCCAGAGTAAGAAGATTTTGTATAACTCCCTGTCCCCCATACCAGACTATAAGGGCTATGGCCAGGGTGCTGATAATCATTACCACCGGGAAGAAAACAGCATAAAAAAATATGGTTTTGAGGTAGACATCAAGGTAACCCTGATTCAGGCTGTTAAAATCTTTATTGTTCTCATTCTGCCTGTTAAATAGTTTGGTGGTGTTTATTCCGGAAATTGCTTCCTGCAGGAAGGAGTTGATGTTGGATATCCTGGCTCTTATGATCCTGAAAGTTACCCTGACCTTGGACCTGAATACGAAGGTGGCAATGGCCAGCAGGATAAGTACCGAAAAAGTTATCAGTGAGAGCTTTAAGTTAAGGGAAAGCATAATAATCATAATGCCCGCTATCATAAATATATCCCCGAATATGGTGACTATTCCGGAAGACAACATTTCATTTAAAGTCTGAACATCGGTTGTAACCCTGGTCATTATTCTTCCCACCGGATTTTTGTCAAAGAAAGACATGGGCATCTTGTTTATATGGGAAAAAATATCCATTCTCATATCATACATTATTTTCTGCCCCATATATTCGGTGTAGTATCCCTGAAAATACCGGATTGCAAACTCAAATACTATTACCAGTCCGTATAAGGCTACTATGTAGAGCAGTCCCTTAAGCTCTCCGGGCATAATATAATTATCAATGGCTATTTTTATAAGAAACGGCCCTGCTATCTGCAGGCCCGCCGTGAGCAGAAGGAGCAGGATGGTAAGCAGCAGAAGAAGGCGGTAGGGTTTTAGATATCTTAGAAGTTTTAGAATTATTTTTCTATCTATTTGCTTTTCCGTAAGATCTTTTTCGTAAAAACTTTCTGTCATCTTTTATCCTCTATTGTTACTGGATTTCCTCTTTAAGCTGCTCGGACAGCTGCTGTTTGTAATACAGGTTCTTATAAATACTGCATTTTTTAATAAGTTCACCGTGCCGGCCCATTGAATCTATTTCCCCCTGGTCAATAACAATAATAAGGTCCGAATCCTTAATGGTGGAAATACGATGAGAGATTATTATAGCGGTAACACCGCGGATTTTTTGTCCTAGATCCTTGAGTATCAATTCTTCAGTATTGGTATCCACGTTTGAAAATGAATCATCAAAAATCAGGATGGCAGGTTCAGAAAGAAGGGCCCTGGCAATGGCCAGCCTCTGTTTCTGTCCCCCCGATAGTGTAACCCCCCGCTCTCCGATAAGGGTTTCGTATTTTTTAGGGAAAAGACTTACATCCTCGTGCAGGTGTGATATTTTTGATACTTCTATTATCTTATGCATGACCTCATCCTCGCTGAGACATGACAGCAGTTCCTCTTTTCCAAACAGGATGTTTTCTCTGATTGACTTAGAGAAAAGGAAAGGTTCCTGGGCCACAAATCCTATATTTGAGCGCAGGACTTTCAGGGAGTAAGATTTTATATCCAGACCGTCTATTGAGATTTTACCCTTCTGGGGATCATAAAGGCGGGGAATAAGCCCGGCTATTGTTGATTTTGATGATCCCGTAAATCCTACTATCCCAACCTTCATCCCTGCGCTGATGTCAAAGCTTATATCCTTAACTGCCCAGCTGCTGCCTGTAAATTCCTGCCGGCTGTCCCTGGAATCGACAAAGATTGCCCCGATAAGCTTTCTTGTATTTTCATCCAGACTATATCTAAAAAATACATGATCGAAACTGATATTGCCCTTTAAGCTTCCAGGGCCGGCCTGTTTTTCTGGGCCGGTAATATCCGGTTTTATTTTAAACATATTGTTAATCCTGCCCATTGAAACAGAGCCGCGCTGTACCAGGTTTATAACCCATCCCAGAGAGATAAGGGGCCAGGTAATGGTTCCGATATAAGCGGAAAATTGAACGAACTGTCCTATGGTCAAAGTATTGCCCATAACCTGCCTTCCGCCTACCAGGAGAACAACCATGGTCCCGATTCCTCCTATAAAAATCATGGAGGGCCAGAAAAGGCTCCTGACCCTGGCCAGGGAAAGGTTCCTGTTTATATATTCCCGGTTCAAATCCGAGAATATTTTTTTCTCATTTTCTTCCTGGGTGAATGATTTTATGACTTTCATTCCGGAAATGCTTTCCTGAGTTCTGGCAGAAAGCAGCGCATATTGCTCCTGGGATTTTTTAAATCTCTTATACAGCATGGAACCAAGCCTGTTTACCAGCAGGGGCAGCAGGGGAATGGCAATCAATGAATAAAGCGAAAGCCTTACATTTATAAAAAACATTACGGTCAGCACTGTTATAAAAGTAAAAATAGTATTAAAGAGATTCATCAGCCCCGGGCCCAAAAAGTTCCTTACTGCCTCAAGGTCATTGGTCATAAGGGCCATGATGCCGCCTGTCCTGGTATAAGTGAAAAAGGAAGAGCCGAGTTTCTGCAGGTGGGAGAACAGGTCGGTTCTAATGCTGTACTCAATTTTTCTGGATATACCTATCATGATTTTTCTCATAAAAAACCTAAAAATTCCCTGAGCCGAAGCAACACCGACCAGAAAAGCCCCGTATTTCAGAAGGTCAGCTGTATCGGGTGATTTTTCAATGCTGTCGATAGCAAGCTTGAGTATCCATGGGACAAGGAGCATCAGCAGGGTGGTCAAAAAGATGCAGATGACGCCTATTAAAAACTGGAAGCGGTGTTCTTTTAGATATTTTAAAAGTGTTATTAATTCCCTGATCGGTGTCTCCTTTTAAAAGTATTACCCACAGGTTATTGATTATATTAAAATAAAACCGGTAAGTAAATTTTTAATGGCTGACTCCTTAGACCATGCAATTAATATTAAAGAGTAAAAATATTTTTACTTTAAAGTGAAAAAATAATTTTGTAAAATTTTAAAAATCTTTTATAATATAGTTGACAACAATAACATTATTTAATAGAATTATAGCCATGATTAAGGTTGGTGAGTAAATTGTTTGATGAAGAAGATAAAAGTTATCCAATAGAACTGGTGGCTGATTTTTTAGGGGTAAACAGCAGGACATTATATTATTACGAGAGATTTAAACTGGTATGCCCTTTCAGAAGGGGAAGGAAGAGATACTATTCCAAAGCAGATATCAGGTGGCTGGAATATGTAAGGGAACTTATGTATGACCAGGGAATGAATTTAAGGTCCATAATTATCCTGATAAGGAGAAGGGATGATATAATTCTGCACCGGTGTCCCGAGGATGTAGTCGAGTGTTTTAAAAACTATCTTATGCGGATTAATAAAGAAGAAGAATAACTCACAATCTTGAGTTTTTAATTATTGTGCATAAAAAATAAATTAGAAAGGATGTATATATTATGGCGAAAGCAGTAGGAATTGATCTGGGAACGACTAATTCATGTATAGCGGTTATGGAAGGCGGTAAGCCTACAGTTATAACCAACAGTGAAGGCAGCAGAACAACGCCTTCCGTGGTAAGTATAACCAAAAAGGGAGAACGGCTGGTCGGGCAGCTGGCGAAAAGACAGGGGGCTTTGAATCCTGGAGATACTATCTATTCCATAAAGAGATTTATAGGAAGGAAATACAGCGAGGTCGAAAGTGAAAGGAAGATTGTGGCGTATGAAGTAAAAAAAGGCAGGAATGATCTGGCTGAAGTAGAAATAGGAGGTAAAAGCCACACGCCCGAAGAAGTGTCGTCAATGATACTCCAGAAATTAAAAACAGATGCAGAAAGTTATCTGGGAACCAAGATTACGGATGCCGTTATTACCGTTCCGGCATATTTTAACGATGCCCAGAGGCAGGCAACCAAAAATGCAGGAAAGATCGCAGGTCTTAATGTACTGCGGATAATTAATGAACCGACCGCTGCTTCACTGGCCTACGGGCTGGAAAAAAAGAAGGAAGAAAAAATTCTGGTATTCGACCTGGGAGGCGGAACCTTTGACGTTTCCGTTCTGGAAGTTGGCGAAGGGGTATTTGAAGTAAAAGCAAGCCACGGAGACATGCATCTGGGTGGAGACGACTATGATGACAGGATTATGAATTATATTGCAGATGAATTTAAAAAAGAACAGGGAATTGACTTAAGGACAGATAAACAAGCGCTGCAGAGACTGATAGAGGCATCGGAAAAGGCGAAAGTGGAACTGTCATCGGTTATGGAGGCCAATATAAATCTTCCCTTCATCACGGCTGACGCTAACGGCCCCAAACATCTGGAAGTAAAGATAACCAGGGCCAAATTTGAACAACTTACCTCGGACCTCACCAACAGGTGTAAGGAACCTCTGGAAAAAGCCTTAAAAGAATCCAAGCTGGAAAAAGCTGATATCGATGAAGTCATACTTGTCGGTGGAGCGACTAGGATGCCGGTTATACAGAAGCTGGTAAAGGATTACACCGGAAAAGAGCCCAATAAAAGCGTAAATCCTGACGAAGTAGTTGCAGTAGGTGCGGCTATCCAGGCCGGAATATTGAAGGGAGACGTTAAAGATGTGGTGCTTCTGGATGTAACCCCGCTTTCTCTTGGCATTGAGACTCTGGGTGGTGTTATGACCAGATTGATTGACAAAAACACGACTATTCCCACCAAGAAGAGCGAGATATTTACCACTGCTGCTGATAATCAGACCAGCGTGGATATCCATGTTCTCCAGGGGGAACGTGATATGGCCAGAGACAATAAAACCATAGGGAGGTTCAGGCTGGACGGCATTCCACCTGCTCCAAGGGGCATACCTCAGATTGAAGTGACATTTGATATTGATGCCAATGGAATTGTGAATGTTTCTGCCAAGGACACTGCTACGGGCAAGGAGCAGAAAATTACCATTACGGCAACATCGCATTTAACCGACGATGAAATTGAAAGAATGGTAAATGAAGCAAAGGAACACGCAGAAGAGGATAAGAAAAATCGTTCACTGATCGATGCCAAAAATAGTGCAGACAGCCTGGTTTACTCTACGGAGAAGCTGATGAAAGAAATAGGCAGTAAGGCTCCGGAAGATATGAAGAAGAATATCGAGGAACAGGTCAAAGTCTTAAAAAAGAGTATGGAATCCGATAATGCTGATGATATAAAGAAGGAAACGGAAAAGCTGCAGAACCTGCAGAGCGAGCTGTCGCAGAAACTATATGCCCAGGCAGGCTCAGGAACCGGGACAGGTACCGGGCCGGGAGGCCAGGGTGCAGGACCGGCAGGAGGACAGAAATCAGAAGAAAAAAAGACAGGTAACGGGGAAGAAGATGTAATTGATGCTGAATTTGAAGCAAAGGATGATGAAAATAAATAAGAGAACTGATTTAGATAAATTCCAGATAAAGGGATTTTAGCCTGATAAATATATAGTAAGAAACCTGCCCATAGCTTTACAGGAAGTTGTGGGCAGGTGCGTTTATAAAATAAATAAAGGTGTATGTGTGAATGGTTGAATATAAGGATTATTATAAAGTACTGGGTGTAAGCAAAAGTGCATCGCAGGACGAGATAAAAAAAGCCTATAGAAAATTGGCCAGGAAGTATCATCCCGATGCCAATCCCGATAATCCAGGGGCCGAAGAAAAGTTTAAGGAGATAGGGGAAGCATACGAAGTCTTAAAGGATCCCCAGAAGAGATCCAGGTATGATCAACTGGGTTCAAACTGGAAGCAGTATTCCCGCGCAGGTGCGGGCCGGCCCGGCGGCAGCGGCAGGACCTATACTTATGATTTCGGGGGCAGGGGCTTTAATTTTGAGGACCTGGGCAGCGGCTTTTCTGATTTTTTTGAGATGTTTTTCGGAAGGGGAGCAAATACAAAATTTTCAGGATTCGATTCGCAGTCCGGTAGAAGTACGCGTTCGGCAAATGTGCAGAAGGGGCAGGATATTCAATCCGAGTTAAATATAACCCTGAGGGAGGCGTATACGGGTACGCGAAGGTCGTTTAAACTTCAAAGAGAAGGAAGAACGAGAACAATTAATGTAAAGATACCTCCGGGCATTAAGGACGGCGGAAAGATCAGGATAGCAGGAGAGGGCGCCGGGAGTCCGTCCGGCGGACCGGCCGGAGATTTATATCTGGTGGTAAATATCGCACCGCACAACTTTTTTACCAGGAAGCAAGACAATCTTTACTGCGAGGTACCGGTATCCATAAAAGAAGCTTTTTATGGCGCGAAGATAGATACCCCCACTTTTGATGGGAAGATTATGGTAAAAGTTCCGCCAAAAACTCAGGGAGGCAGGACGCTGAGGCTGAAGGGCAAGGGTATGCCTGAATTGAAAAGCAGCAGCAGGCATGGAGATCTATATGTAAAAATCAGGCTGGTACTGCCTGAAAAGTTAAATAGCCAGCAGAAAAAGCACTTTGATGAATTTGCCAAAAATTTCAATGAAAATCCCAGGGATGGAATTGTTATATAATGTTAAATTTTAAATACAGGCAGGAGTTGATTTAAATATATGCAGATAGATAAATTTACAATAAAGGCACAGGAACTGTTAGCTGGTGCACAGAAAATTGCATCGGAAAATGGACATCAGAGCGTTGACGATATCCACCTTATGTCTGCTATGCTCCAGCAGAAGGAAGGAATAATTATACCCATCCTTAAAAAACTGGAGGTCAGTATTGAGGATCTTTTAAGTAAAATAAATGATGCAATCGAAAAACAGCCGAAAGTTTCCGGCCAAACGGCGCAAATATATATCAGTCCACAGCTGAATAATATACTTAACGATGCTTTCAGCTTCGCTGAAAAGTTAAAGGACGAGTATGTTTCAACCGAACATATTTTGATATCCCTTGTACAAAGCAATGGTGAGGTGGGCAAACTTCTAAAGCAGTACGGAGTTACCAGGGACAGAATATATAAAATCCTGATGGATATAAGGGGAAGCCAGAGAATTACTGATCAAAATCCAGAAGATAAATACCAGGCGCTTAAAAGGTTTGGGAAGGATATTACAATGCTAGCCAGGAAAGGAAAGCTGGATCCTGTAATAGGAAGAGATGACGAAATAAGAAGAGTGGTCCAGGTACTTTCCAGGAGGACCAAAAATAATCCGGTACTTATCGGTGATCCGGGCGTGGGAAAGACGGCTATTGTCGAAGGGCTGGCCAGCAGAATAGCATCAGGGGATGTTCCCGAAGGCCTTAAAGATAAAAAAGTGATAGCCCTGGATATGGGATCTCTCATAGCCGGATCCAAGTACAGGGGTGAATTTGAAGATAGATTGAAAGCTGTACTTAAAGAAGTATCAAAATCGGAAGGAAATATTATTTTATTTCTTGATGAGCTGCATACCGTAGTGGGGGCGGGAGCGGCAGAAGGCGCCGTTGATGCTTCAAATATGCTGAAACCAATGCTGGCACGCGGTGAGCTTCATGCTATCGGGGCAACTACCCTTGACGAATACAGAAAGTATATTGAAAAAGATGCCGCGCTGGAGAGGAGATTTCAGCCTGTCCAGATAAACGAGCCGTCCGTAGAAGATACCATCTCAATACTCAGGGGCTTGAGGGAAAAATATGAGGTGCATCATGGGGTGAGGATTAAGGATGCGGCCCTGGTATCTGCAGCGGTCCTTTCCGACAGGTATATATCCGACCGGTTTCTTCCGGATAAGGCAATTGACCTTATAGATGAAGCTGCTTCGAAACTGAGAATTGAAATAGACAGTATGCCCACCGAAATCGATGAAGTGGAGAGAAAGATAAAGCAGTTTGAGATCGAAGTGCAGGCGTTAAAGAAGGAAAAGGATAAGGCTTCCGCAGCCAGAATGGAAAAGATTAAAAAAGAGCTCTCCAACCTGAAGGAGAAAAGCAATTCGATGAAAGTTCACTGGGAGCAGGAAAAAGAAATAATTAAAAATATCAGAAGCCTGAAGGAAGAGATTGAAAAGACCAGAATAGAAGCGGAACATGCGGAGAGAGATGGCGATCTACAGAAGGCGGCGGAGTTAAAATATGGAAAAATGCTGGAGCTTGGGAATAAGCTGACCGCGGAGAATAAAAGGCTGGAGCAGCTGCAGAAGGGCCAGAAGATGCTTAAAGAAGAAGTAGATGAGGAAGACATTGCGGAGACTGTTTCCAAATGGACCGGCATCCCGGTTACCAGGTTAGTGGAAGCCGAAATTGAAAAGCTGATTCATATGGAAGAAAGACTGAAGAAGAGAGTTGTGGGACAGGACGAGGCCATATCCGTAGTCTCCAATGCCATAAGAAGAGCAAGGGCGGGTCTTCAGGACCCAAACCGTCCCATAGGCTCGTTTATATTTCTGGGACCCACCGGAGTGGGTAAGACAGAACTTTCAAAGGCTCTGGCGGAATTCCTGTTTGATGACGAAAGGGCAATGGTAAGAGTCGATATGTCGGAATATATGGAAAAACACACGGTTTCAAGACTTATCGGTGCCCCTCCGGGTTATGTGGGGTATGAAGAAGGAGGATACCTGACCGAGGCAGTAAGAAGAAAACCTTATAGCGTCATACTTCTGGATGAGATAGAGAAAGCCCACAGCGATGTGTTTAATATACTGCTTCAGATAATGGATGACGGGCGGCTTACTGACGGGCACGGAAGGACGGTTGATTTTAAAAATACGGTTATTATTATGACTTCAAATATCGGCAGCCAGTGGATAACCGAACTGGGAGACAAAGATGAGGAAGAAATGAAAAAAAGAATCACTGAAGCCATGAAAAATAACTTCAAGCCGGAGTTTCTGAACAGGGTGGATGATACGGTCATATTTCATAGGCTGGGAATGGACCAGATAACCAAAATTGTCGGGATCCAGATTGAAAATTTGAAGGAGAATCTAAAAAGTAAGAAGTTAATTCTTAGTGTTACCGATAAAGCAGAAAAGCTTCTGGCGAAAGAAGGATTTGACCCGGTTTACGGCGCAAGGCCGCTAAAAAGAGTAATACAGAATGAAATCCAGAATGTACTGGCTATGAAGCTGCTGAACGGGGAGATTAAAGAAGGGGATAAAGTGACAGTTGATGTCACCGGACCCGAGGGGAGACTGCTGGATTTTAAGGTTGGGAGATAAATATTCAACTTAAAATAAAAAATTAAAAAAGAGGTTTCCGTATGGGAAAAAGAGACATTGATATGATAAGAGGAATTGGGAGAAATGTGGAGCGCTTTGCCGGAAAAGCTGCAAGGGATAGAGTGATGGAAGGCAGCGAAAAGATATCTTCAAGTACCGGTAAAGATAAAATAACCGAATGGGTCAAAGAAGCAATAAATAAATTAGATAAATTGGCAGATGAAAAGGTAAGATTTCAAATAATGGAGAGCTGCGGTTATAATTGTTCAGCTGTAAATAAAGGAATCATAGAAAAAGCTAAAACAAGACGCAATAAGTATAAAGGCATAGAAGAGTTTCTGGAAGCTTGGCAGCTGAATCCTATGACGGGAACAAGGCTCGAAAGAAAGGGAAGCGTCCTGCATCAATTTTATACGCCAAAATCATATACCAGACCTGTCAGGTGTTATTGCAGTTTGCTCAGGGGTTTACCGGCTGACCGGAAGGTTTCGCTTACTTATTGTCATTGCTCAAAGGGATTTGTTAAAAAATTCTGGGAAGGTGTTCTTGAGAGGACCGTTAGGGTTGAACTTATAAAATCAGCTGTGTCAGGGGCACAGGAATGTGAGTTTGCAATCTACCTGTAGTCCCATAATTGGAAATATCAAACAATGCTGGCGATTAATGCTCTTCTTTTAAAGCTGCAGTATCCGCGGGCAATTCTTCATCTCCTGTTCCAAACAGATCATCTGCTTCACTGGCCAGTTCAAGAAATTCTTTTTCCAGAGCATCGTTTATATTATTAATGATATTTTTATAGGCTGCTGGCTCGGTAAAATCCTTGAACTCCTTTATGATATTTTCCGCAATGGGATCAATCGGCTCTCCTATAAATATATGTATTTTCCTAAAGGTATTAATAATAAGTGAAATCATTCCCCTGGTTACCCTGTTGTTTAACAGCCATTTTTTACTCTCAGAGCCCCTGTTCATATTATGCATATAAACGGGAATTATGGGCAGTCTTGTCTTATAACTGAAGTAAGCGGCTCCTTTGTGAAACTTGATAAAGCCTTTTTTCTTATTAAGCATACCTTCCGGAAATATTCCAAAAAATACGTTCCTGCCTTCGGAGATTCTGAAAAGTTCCTTAAAGCTTTTAATATTCTTTGAGAACTGCTGTTTGAATACGGGAATGCAATTGGCAAATTTTCTCATAAAAAAGCTGGTGAACCAGTTGCCGAAATTTTCGCTTTCCGCAATAAAACATACCCTCTTTTTAATTGCCGCCAGCAGTATTATGGGGTCAGCATCTGCCGTATGATTTATGGCCAGTATTACAGATTTGTTCCCGGGCAGTCTCCTGGTATTAAAAACCCTGGTCCTGGTGAAAAGTTTATAAAAGTTAATGAACAGTACTATGGGAATACTATAGAAGAAATCAGTTAATTTTTTTATAAAGTTACCAAACATTTTACCTTCCCATGCATTAAAAGATTAATACCGGCAATTAAAATTAACAGATGTTTTTTTGTAATATGAATTATATAGGTTAGGTGCAAAAAATTCTACTCCAGTCAGGCAGCCGTTATTATTTTATATCCAGAAAAGTATTTTTAATATTATAATAATGGGTTCCTCTCCAGTAATATCTGCCGCACCTTTTACAGTACATGAAATTTTGCTGGGTCTTGTATACGTAGGGAGGAACTTTGTTTTTAATATCTTCTTTTTTTACCTCTGTAAGTCTTCGGTTACATTCAATGCATCTTATAAGATTGGGCTTAAGAGAAAGTTTGAGGCTTGATTTGATTTGCCCCAGCTGCTTTTTTAACCTGTCATCCCTGATAAGTAAATATTTTATGGTCCCGCCTTTAAATTCTTTCCGGGCAAGCATCAAAGAATCCCTGGTCAAAATAATTCTGCCGGTTTTTCCGGCTGTTTTTATTATGTAGTCATCACTGGCAGTATTGGTGTATAGGACATCATAACCTGCCATTCGCAGGTATCTGGCAAGTTTTCCTACCATTATGTCCGCTATAAATCTCATATCTATGCTATATCCAGCGAGTTAATCTCGGCACCCAGAAGTAAAATAAAGCTTGATATGTAAATCCACAGCAAAAAGCTGATTATGGAACCAACCGAGCCGTAGACCAGTTCGAAGCTGGAGAATCTGTTTATAAAAAAAATAAAGATATGCTTTGAAACTTCCCAGGCAAATGCTGCGGTCAGTGCTCCTTTATATATATGATGCTTAAAGTGGGTCTTTCTATTGGTACCAAAAAAATAAACAAGGCTGAAAACAGCAAAATTAAACAGCAGTCCCAGAAAGATAGATATTGATCTGAATAAAAATGTTGATACGGATTCATTCAGCTTAAAGAAGTCTATAATTGTATTTGTCAGATAAAACAGAGATGTGGACAGCATAAAAGACAGCAGTATGATTATAAAGATCAGACTTATTATAAGAAAGCCAAAGATTTTCTGTTTCCAGAACCTTCTCTGGGACCTGGTTCTATAAATTCTATTAAGAGAAAATTGAATTGAATCAAAAACGTATGTTGCCGCTATTGCCAGAAATATAAAGCCTGCAATACCGATACTGGCTCTGTTTTCTATAACTTTTTCTATATTGGATTCAGTAAAGGCGTATATAATAGGTATTCTTTCCCGGACAAAATCAACTATTGCGGTTTGAATGTTCAGCTTATCAATAAAGGTACCGGATATTGAAATGAGTATAAGCATAAGCGGAAAAATAGAGAAGAGGAAATAGAATGCAATCGAGGAAGCCATCATCGGGCAGCCATCTGATATAAATTTTACCGAGAGCCTTCTCAGGTACTCGAAAATTTTTAGTAAAAAAATTTTTAATTTATTTTTTATGTTCAAATTCTGCGGCAAATTGTCAGTTGACAGTTATTTTTTCAATTCCTTTGACCCTGCCTAATCTTCTGATGACCAGGTTGGAAAATCCTGACTGTTTGCTTGATATATTTACGGTAAGAATTCTTTTATTATTTTCATCGTCAATTTCATATTTCTTGCTTTCTACGGTAAGTGATATTTGCTTAAGAAGATTTATTAATTTATCAAATTCCGTAAAATTTTCCAAAGTTGTTATTTTCACCGTATAGTCAGGCGGTTTAATTATTTTCTCTTCGACATATTTCAGGATGCTTAAGGTTAAAAATCCTAAAACAGTGGCCATTACAGCAAGGTAATACAACTTGGTTCCCAATGCCATGCCGATAGCAGCAACTATCCAGATGCTGGCGGCCGTGGTTATTCCTTTTACCAGTGTTCCCTGCCTGAAGATTGCACCTGCACCGATAAAGCCTATTCCGGTTACTACACCAGCTGCTATTCTGGAAGGATCGGTGCCGGCCATTGATGAAAATCCCAGATAGGATATCAGGGTTAATACTGTTGAACCCAGGCATACCAGGGTATGCGTCCTGAGGCCTGCCGGTCTTTCAGCTTTTTCCCGTTGAAAACCTATCAGGCCCCCGAAAATTAGAGCAAGAAAGCAGGGTATCAGGATATCAAATATAAAAGCGGACAAATCAAAATTCATCTCCGAGATAAACTTTTCTGCAAGTTCCATTTTTTATGCCTTTTTTATTTTCCTTTAAAACCATATTCTATCATATTTTAAATTGGGAACGTTAATCTTAAGGATTTAACCGGCTGCTTTTTTGGTAAATATATTTATAAAGATGCACCACCGCCGTATATTTTTAATTTAAATAATATATAATAATATATATAAAAATACAGTCGGGATACGGAATAAAAAAGTTTTATAGGATATCGATCAGGCTGTAAATAATTAATATTTAAGGAGGATGTTTGAGTGTTTAAGTCGTCCATAAAACTGTTTAAAATATTTGGAATAGAGATCAGGCTTGATTACAGCTGGTTTATAATATTTGCATTATTTACCTATTATTTTGGATTTTATTATTTTCCCTCATTTCTTCCGGGATTAAACAAGGGTCTGCTGGCCTTAATTACTATTATTACTGTGGTCCTTTTCTTCCTGTCGGTGTTGATACATGAGATTAGTCATTCTGTAGTTGCCATAAGGAAAGGTACGCCCGTAGAAAGGATAACACTTTTTTTATTTGGAGGAATGGCACAGATAGAGAAAGAGCCGGAAACTCCCTATAGTGAATTTATTATGGCCATTGCCGGTCCCGCTGCAAGTTTTATCCTGGCAGCAGTATTTGGGGCAATATGGTTCTTTACCAGAAATATCGATCCCATAGGGGTGCCGGTCGGGTATCTTGCCATTATCAATATTATACTTGGAGTTTTTAATTTGCTTCCGGGCTATCCTCTTGACGGTGGAAGAGTTCTGAGGTCCATAATATGGAAGGTTACAGGGAACCTGAAACGTGCAACTTTTATAGCGTCTACGGCAGGTAGGGTACTGGGATTTATGATCATAGCAGTCGGTATCTACTTCATTTTTACCGGTAATTTCCTAAATGGGATATGGCTTTCTTTTATAGGATGGTTCCTTCAGTCATCAGCTCAAAGGGGTTACAGGCAGGTTATTTTTGAGACTTCCATCAGGGGGATTAAAGTGGGCAGCGTTATGAACGAGAATATAGTATATGTTGTTAAGGACATTACCATACAGGATCTGGTGGATGATTATTTTATGAGGTATAGATTCGGAAGATTTCCGGTAATAGAAGATGAAGAAACTCAGAAGTTTATAGGTATAATATCCTTACATGATGTCAAAGGCATTCCAAGAAATGAGTGGCCCGCAGTCAGAGTGGGAGAGATAGTTAAAGCGGTTTCAGAAAGTGAGAAGGCGGCTGTTTCTATGGAAATATCCGAGGCTATCAAGAAGATGAGTAAAAATAATCTGAGCCACCTGGTAGTGATGTCAGGGGACAGATTAAGAGGGATTATCACCAAAAGCGATGTTATGAGTTTTATAAAAATCCGCTCAGAATTTCACTGATTTTTTAAAATATCAGATTTACAGAGCAAAACCAATCCTGTATCATCAAAAGTTATAATAAAAAGGGAGCCATATTTTCTTAAAATCCCGGGATGCAGAAAGAAAAACAAACATGGATGAATATAAACTATTTAAGGACTATAAAAGTAAAATAAAAGATGATTTAAAAGATTTGAAGGTCATATATACGGATCTTGACGGAACCCTGTTTAATGATAGGGGATGTCTCATTAAAGACGACGGGGGCAATTATTATTTTGATGCGGTCAGACTGCTGCCAGCCGTGGCAAAAAAAAACTGGGATATGGTCCTGGCATCGGGAAGGAATAAATCTATATTAAAATATAACGCACAGATTATTGGCCTTAAAAATTATATTTCGGAACTCGGTGCCGAGGTGATTTATAACCTGGGGGAGAAAGCTTATACTACCTTTAACCGGCAGGAGATGAAGTATGATCTGACCTATGGTGGGAAGGATTTAATAGAAATAATAAATTTATTTAAAAGCAGTTTTCCGGGAAGGATAGAAAGCAGGATGGACTGGAGCAGGTACAGGACCTATAATGCCCTGTTTTTTGGAGAGATAGATCTGAACAGGGCAAACAAGCTGCTTGAAGAGGAGGGATATGAAAAGCTGGTTATGGTGGACAACGGTTTATCGGCGCTGGAGGATCTGGACCTGGATATAAAAAGGCTGCATATTTATAATCTGAAGCTCAGGGGTGTCAATAAGGCAAGAGGAGTAAGATTTGATAAAAAAATTAGAAATTTCAGTACCGACAGTTGTATTGCGCTGGGTGATTCCAGAGAAGATTTAAAAATGGCGGATGAAGTTAAATATTTTTTTCTTATGAGAAATGCACTGGAACATAAAGAGATAATACTGGACGAATTTAAAAGGCACAATAATATTTATATCTCCGATGGAGATATGAATAAGGGCTGGGCAGAAGTTATAGGGTATCTGGTAGATTGATTTAAAATCTTTTAATTCTTTTTTTGACTCTTTTATCTATTGCCATTATATTCAATATGAGTGTTAAATAGTTTATAATAAAGAAGTAAATAAAATAATAGAGGATGTATGAACAATGAAGAAGAACAATAGAACAGTTGGAAAAGACCTGGCAGAAATCTTAATAATTGGTTTGATTTCAGGGTTTTCAGGATTTATATTAGGATTATTATTTGCACCCAAGTCCGGATTAAAAACCAGAAAGATATTAACAGCAAAACTAAAGGATGTAATAGACAGGGGAAAATTTGCTCTGGTTGAAGCAAAGGTTTTAAGCGAGGAATTATTGGATAAAGGCAAGGAAACAGTAGTTAAAGTATCCTCTAAAATTAGAAGTAAGGACCAGAAAGAGATACAGTGCTAATTTAGCATTACCGCCTGCCTTTATCTGTTGACAATGATTTTTTACTATAGTAGACTTTACGTTTGCTAATTTAATCGTTCAGCTAATGGTTACGGTAGCTTGAGTTGTTTTAATATTAAATTGGCAGGGGCCGTTAGCTCAGTTGGTAGAGCACCGGACTTTTAATCCGGGTGTCGAAGGTTCGAATCCTTCACGGCTCACCAACTAGAGGCCTGTTCGTCTAGTGGTTAGGACAGTAGGTTTTCAACCTACCAACAGGAGTTCAATTCTCCTACAGGCTACCATTAGGTTAGGGCGTTTAGCTCAGCTGGGAGAGCACCTGCCTTACAAGCAGGGGGTCGCAGGTTCAAGCCCTGCAA
>Ga0307419_10000023_pt1 | contig 49324 bp, 31 predicted proteins | sample SalMarWE160230MG_2_FD_202512 | JGI IMG/M metagenome (GOLD analysis project Ga0307419, IMG submission 202512) | Salt marsh sediment microbial communities from the Plum Island Ecosystem LTER, Massachusetts, United States - WE1602-30 | ecosystem: Environmental > Aquatic > Marine > Intertidal zone... | reverse complement strand
AGAATTCCTGGAAGCACCCTGGTGGAAACAGCTTTTTTATCGTGTACACCGCCATCCTCTGATCATATTTGGTGTAGGACCCCTATTGACATTCCTGATCCTAAGCCGTATACCCAATAAATCTTTTAGAAAACGAGAACAAAACAGTATTCATTGGACTAACCTGGCTCTGGCCATTCTAATTATCCTCATGAGTTGGGTGATTGGTTTTTAAAATTTCATACTTATTCAATTTCCTGTGATCTGGGTAGCTTCCACCGTCGGTGTTTGGATGTTATTTGTCCGGCATCAATTTGAGGGAGTCTATTGGGAGCGAGCCCAGGAATGGGACTTCGTTAAAGCCGGATTGGAAGGTAGTTCCTTTTATCAATTACCGAAGGTCATGCAGTGGTTTTCAGGCAAGATCGGATTCCATCACATCCACCAACTCAGTCCTCGGATACCCAACTACCTGCTCGAGAAATGTTACCGGGAAAACCCGATTTTCCAAGTAAAGCCCATAAACCTCTGGGCAAGTTTTAAAACTCTGACCTTCCGGCTCTGGGATGAAAAAAAACGCCAGCTGGTGCATTTTGGGTATTTGAAAATCTATCAAACTGAACCCAACTAATTCTCCCCGCTGAATATCAAAAACCGCCTTCAGAAAGAAGGTGGTTTTTGATATTCAGGATAACTCTAATGGTGAGTGCAAAAGATCTGATGATCCGGATCAGATAGATGGTACTGGTCGATCACCAGTTCATAGGTTCGGGGCATTTCCAGCACAAAGGGGCAATCTCCCTGGGATGAACAACTTCCACACTCAGTTAGATTGGTCGAAGATTCAATCTTTCCCTTCCGAATCCAGTATTCCAGCATGCTCTCCACCCGCTCCGGAGATACATCCAGCTCCCTTGCCAGGGTCTGGATAGAATAAGCTCCAGAAGACTCTTCAATGATGGTCAGCAGATTGCCTAATATACTTTTTGTCATAAAAATCTCTCTAGAGGAATATCAACTTACCCATTTGGAATACCACTACAGCTGCCGCCCAGGCAATTACAAAGGTGTAGGAGATCTGGGCCCACATCCAGCGCCGTCCAAATTCCTGGCGCATGGCTGAAATAGCTGAAACGCAGGGGATATATAGCAAAACGAAGACATTAAATGAAACCGCGGCTATGGAACCAGCATCTGGAGAGCCAGCAGACCTGGTAAAAGCCGTCAGCAATGACCCTTCTAAACGTGTGTAATCCACAATCGCACTCTCCGCAGGAAAGAAATCCAGTTCTCCCAGATCCATAAACGGGATCAAATTAATAGTGCGGGGAATGATATTAATGGTTTCCTGGATTGTCAGCAGAGCAGCCTGTCCAAAACCTTTTCCCACCGAAACCAAGTCTTCTCCGAATGAAGAGGTTATTTCCCCGGGAGGTATGCTTTCCTCGGCATATATCTGGCTCATGGTGCTGATGATCACTTCCTTCGCCAGAATACCTGTCACTAGCGAACCAGTTGTCTGCCATGATCCAAATCCTGCCGGTTTAAATATTGGGGCAACAAGGCCGCTAATGCGGCCAAAAAGGCTGTCTCTCGCCTGAACCTGGTTAAATAGCCCCGTGTCTTGGTGAGCAGGGATAGCCATTAACAACCAAAGGGCCACAGAAACTCCCAGGATTACCGTACCCGATTTCACTAGAAAGCCATGTGTGCGCTCCCACATCTGGTGCCAAACATCTTTGGGACGGGGAATTCGGTAGGGAGGCAGCTCCATTACAAAAGGCGCAGGGGGTTGGCTTTTATAAACGGTATTTTTCATCACAAAGCCAGTGATCAGGGCTACAACAATACCCAGTAAATACATGGCAAATACCAGAGTTCCTGATGCTGCCCCAAAAAAAGCAGCCCCAAATACGACATATACTGGAAGGCGGGCTCCGCAGCTCATGAAGGTAGCCAGGAAAGCTGTTAATTTTCGGTCTTTTTCATTCTCCAGGGTCCTGGTGGCATAAACTGCCGGGACTGTGCAGCCAAATCCGATGATCATAGGCAGGAAACTTTTCCCGTGCAAGCCCATCCAGCGCATGACCCGATCCATCACAAAAGCAGCCCGGGACATATAACCTGAATCCTCCATGATACTAAGGGCCAGATAAAGGAAAAGCAGAACAGGCACAAAAACCAATACTCCGCCAACACCGGCAATCACACCATCTGTGATCAAGGAGCTGACCCAGGAATTGCCCAACCCCATAAGCCCCAGGGCTCTTACAGTCCACTTGAAAATGAATTCGTTAATAAAAAGATCCACCCAGTCAAGGAACGGACCGCTGACATTGGATGTAAACTGGAAAACAAACCACATCAATAACATAAAGATCGGCAGACCCCAGATCCTGTGAGTGACAATATTATCGATCATCTCCGAACGGGTTATTATTCTTTCCCGGGGGCGCTCCACCGCAGAATCTATTACCTGGTCCACAAATTGGTAGCGTTGATCAGCAATTAGGATCTCTGGATCCTCTCCAGTTTGAGTTTCTATTCGTCTTCGGGCATGCCGAGCTGACTCCAGTAATTCCGTTGCTTTCAGGGATTCCAAATTATTAATTACACCCTGATCATTTTCAAGTAGCTTGGTTGCCAGCCAACCTGCCCGGTAAGATTCTCTGAGAAATTCCTGGTCTTCTATCTCAGCCCTCAGGTTCTCAATCTCTTCTTTTATGACCCCACTGAAGCTTGTTTGAATATTCCCGGTATGAGGAAATTTCAAGACCATAGTTATGGCATTAATTAGATCCTCTAAGCCTTCCTTGCGGTTTCCCACTGTCTCCACAACAGGGATGCCACCCAGTCGTTCTGATAATCCTTTTAATGAGATAGCCAAACCCCGCCTTCTGGCGACGTCAGTCATATTTAACGCAACAATGACCGGGATATCCAGATCTATCAGTTGAGTTACCAAATAAAGATTCCGATCCAAGTTAGCGGCATTTACAACCGCAATCACAGCGTTAGGTTTTTCATTGATAATAAAATCGCGAGTGATGATCTCTTCGATCGAATAGGCTGTCAGGCTGTAAGTTCCAGGCAGATCCACAACCAGGATTTCCTGTTCTCCAATCCGCAAATAGCCATCTTTTTTCTCGACAGTCTTTCCCGGCCAATTGCCGACATGCTGGTGGGAGCCAGTTAAAGCATTAAAAAGAGTGCTTTTCCCAACATTAGGATTGCCTGCCAGAGCGATGGTTTTAGTCATAATAATATTATTCTCCAGGCTCGGTCAGGAAGGTTTTACCAAGACATGCCTAGCTATACCTCTGCCAAGAACCAACCTTTCTTTGTCGTTTATAGAAATAATCAAGGGACCCGGGAAATCATTCTTGATAATACAGATCTTACAACCGGGTTTCAAATCAAGGATCTCAAGTTTTCTGTTAAGTCCTTTTCCCCCTCTGGTCCTGGTAATCTCAACTTTCTCACCTGATCTGCAATTCACCAATGTCAGGGCTGATCCAGAATAATGTCTCCTTCCTCTCATTGGAAGCGAACTCCCTAACAGTTCCACTTCAATGGTCTTCGCTTCAGATTTTCTAAGGGAGAGATGATACCCCCGCAGCCTGTACTCAACCGGATCGCCCAGGGGAGATTCCTTAACCATATTAATCACCGCTCCGCTTGTCAAACCCATATCCATGAGCCGGCGCCGAATAGCACCTCTACCGCTTACTTTTATAATCCTGCCCGATTCTCCCGGGACCAACTTATCTAGAGTGGTAACAAGCATATATCCCTTCATCCAACTTCTGGTTTATTTTACTAAACGAGTCTTATAATTATTTATAAGGTATACCATAAAATATTTTATGTGCCAAGCTTCACAAACTATTTTTATTTGAACTGAGTTCTTTCCGAAGTAATCAGTCCCTTATGGTCATTAAAAACAACTCCATCCCTGTAACCGGATTCGAAATTATATAATCTATTCTAACCAAGCCGGATGGCTGCCAGTTGTTACCAGATCAGAGATCCGGCCAGATTTAAGATCAAGCACCTTAATTCCTGTGTTTATCTTCCCATCCACTACCGCACGGTAATCGAATACCAGGTAGCGGCTATCCGATGACCAGGATGGTTGTCCAAAGGTATGTTTCTCTTCGTCAGTGTACTGGGTTGCTTCTGTACCATCGGGACGCATCACCCAGAGTTGGTTGCCCTCTTCCGGAATATCATCCACCCAGGCCCGGCGCACTACAGCTAGCCACTCCCCGTCCGGAGACCAGGTAGGGTAGGATTCATCATACATCTGGTCAAAGGCCAGCATTGTCAGCCAATCCTCCTCCACAGAATAGGAAAACAGTTTGTTCAAATAACCGCTATCCACCAATTCCAGATCCTGCAGGATCACGGTCTTGCTATCTGGGGACCAAACCGCTGGATAACCCAGGGCGTTGGGCAGGATCTGACTTTCTCCATTCTCCATTTGGTAGATCTTGATTTCCAGGGGGTTGATGGAAGTATAACTGAGCCATTTTCCATCCGGTGACCAGCGAGCGCTGAAACCAGGAGTTAAAGCATCCTGGAAGAGAGGCGCTGATTCGCCGGTATCCAGGTCCAGCCACCAGATGGACTGCACATTGGCAGGATTGTTCTCCGGGTCAAATTCCAGCCGGCTGTATAGGAACCCCTGTCCATCAGGCGACCAGGAAATCTCTGAGCAGTAGGCATCAGCACACTCCAGAAGTAATTCATTCTGGGATGTTTCCCGATCCCAGATCCATAATTCAGATCCATTATATTGATTGCCCCCCACATAAACTACCTTGTTATGATCTGGCGCAACTGCAAAGTACCAGACATTGACTCCTTCTGAGATAACAAGCGGGGTTCCCCCACCCGCAGAGAGCATCAACAGCTGGGACTGATCGTTTTCATCCAGGGCAGTATAGAGGACGTCGGTTTCTCTTAAACTAAATTGAGGTGTCTCTTCATTTGTAAACACTGAAACGGAAAATTCAGAGAAATTTTGAAGAGCTCCAACTGACAACCAGGCCCCAGCAGCTAAAACTATCAAGGCGCTGACGATCGGCATGACCAAAGCTGCTTTGCTAAACCACTGCAGCCGCTTAAAAAGCTCTTTTCCCTGCACGATCAACAAGCCTATGGCAATTAAAATAACAGCCAAACCAAAACTGAAAGAGACTATCAAACTCAACCCAAAAACGATCCGATTGATTGCAGCTGCCACCAGAAGAATAGCGATCGCGTCCGGACAAGGTACCAGTCCTCCGCTGATCGCCAGCGGTATTAAATTACGCCAGCGAATATTCTCCAAAGGGCTTCCCGGGATTGGTCCTCGTGGGATGGAGCCCAGATCGGAAGAATCGTGACTATGAGCCGGTCCAATTTCATCAATGGGCTGGCTGATCAGCAGACGTTTTTCCCCACCCGGCGCCTTTGCTCCCGAATCTACCTCAACTTTCATTATTTTGCGTTTTTGCTGATAATATCGGAACCAGAGCCTCAAACGAGGATAGAGTAATCCCATCCCAAGCAAGAATATCAATAACCCCGAGGTCAATTCCAAAACAGGGAAAACATCAGCTGCCAGGAAATAGCGGGATGCGGTTAAGGTCAATATACCTAATATAAAAACCGAACCTGTATGTGTCAGGGTGACAATCCCACCCAGGGCGATAGCATGGAGGACTGTTCCCTGCGAGCCAACCAGGTAAGCCGCTACAATCGTTTTCCCATGTCCTGGGCTAAGAGCATGCAGAGCACCCAGTAGAGCTGCCAGGAACAAGGCGCTCAGGATAAAGGTGAAGGACCCATCCTGTTTTTTGATCAAACCTTCCAGAATAGATGCCGGTCCAGAACCAGCTGCTGGAGACGTTTGAGATTCTGCTGCAGCTTCTTCAGCCAGTTCGCCCAGACCAACGGATTCCACCACCCAAGGAATGGACGGGGAACCGCTTTCCCAACCAGTCAGGCGGGTAGATGTGCTATCCCCCTGGGAAAAGCCAAGAAGTATGTCCAAATTGCCGCCGTTCTGGTTTGGAATTTCAAAACTGAGCCCCCCCTCCGCCTGGATCTCAAACCAGCTCAAGCTGCTTTTAGGATTGTAGCGGTTATGAAGAGCTATCCAGGTATCTTCCCGGATCTCTTCTGTCCACTCAGCAAACAAGTGGATGATGATCGGTTCTGAACCATCGAATAAAGTATCCACGGTTGAAGGCCAATCGACGGATTCCAATTCCAGCGGGAGGGGATCCTGGTTCATCTCAACACTGAATGTCATTAATATTGAATTCACCCAGTTCACCGCTTCTGCATCTGAAACCAGATCATCCTGATTTTTATCCACATCAAACCAGATGCTCTGGGCGATCATCGGTCCCGGCATAATCTGCCAGGTAATAGAGATGCCATCCGGAGAAAGTATGATCGTATGGGTGTGATAGTACATATCCGCCGGATGAGCCAGCGCTGAAACCGGAAGAACCAGGAACAGCACCAGACAGATCAGCAGGGAAAAGGATACTTTTTTCATATTTATTTCTGAATATGGAACAACTCCACTCAAATCATACCAGACTGTCAGACCCTGATAATCTGGCAAATCACCATTAATAGGAAAGCCAATTAATCGACTCTAAAGATACTAAAACTTCAAGTTGATGGCAGTCCTAAAATAAATGGATGTTTCAAGATTATAATCAAGAGATACGAATTAGATAAAAAAAAGGATAACCATGCCAGAATCTGAAAGTAGGGAAATGTACTTAAAATCGATTTATGAAATTGCCGATGGAAAGGAACCAGTTGCGGTATCCCTGCTCGCAAAACGTATGGGAGTATCCCCTGTTTCTGCAACAGAAATGGTCAAACGATTGGAAGCAGGCCATCTGATCATTCACACACCCTATAAGGGGGTTGAGCTGACGGATACAGGACAGCAGAGGGCTTTGATCGTTATCCGGCGGCAGCGACTATGGGGGCGTTTCCTGGCAGACCACCTTAACATCCCCTGGTCCCAGGTATATGATTTTTCTTGCCGGCTGGAACATGCCACAGATGCTGCAGTAACAGAAGCCCTGGCAGTATTTCTCGGTAACCCAACAATCTGCCCCCATGGACATCCTATTCCGGACGCCGAAGGCAATCTAGAGATTCCGCCAGCCTTCCCACTCAATGAGATCAGCTGTGAAGTGGAAGTGGTAATCATACGGATTGAGCAACCGGAGCTGATCTTATGTGAATACCTGGAAGAACGAGGTATGCTGCCAGGCACAGTATTAAAGATCGTCGATGAGGCACCCTATAACGGTCCTTTCACCGTGGAAATTAACGGCAAAGAAATAGCCCTGGGGCGGGAGATATCGACCAGAATCCTTGTCTATCCATCAAATAGCGACTGAACATCCCATTAATAATTTCCAAATATTTCCACTCATTTGATACTGGAAATATATCTGATGTGTTACCAGCCGCGGAATAACAGCTGGCTCTAATCAAGCTTCCAAGCCTATAAAAAATATCTATATAAATCCGTCTTGACAACCAACTTCTATATTATATAATATATGACACAATTTTCATGTATTGTATTTCATGTATTAATCATCATACCTAACAGGCCGAATATATGAGCAATAACCATTGGACATTCATCACCAATCATGCAGCCGTGCTTACGCTGCTGGGCCGGGAGGACAATCTTACAGCCCGTAAAATTGGCTCCCAACTAAATATCACAACCAGAACTGTCTACCGCATTATCCGGGATTTAGAACAGGAGGGGTATATAAAAAAAAGCAAGGATGGCAGGGAAAACCGCTACACTGTCAATCAAACGCTTCCCCTCCGCCACAAGAACCAACGAGACATTCAAGTCCGGGAACTGCTCCTGGCGATATCGCATCAATAAAAGTGAGAATAAATATTATGAATAAAAAAAGAACAACAAATAACATTCTGCTGAGCCTATTTTGGATTTTCAGCATTGTTTTGAGCGCCTGCTCAAAACCGACCAACGCAACACCAACACTCGACCCGGTGTTAATCCAAACCCAGGCTGTTGCCACCTTTGCAGCTGGCCTGACCCAAACAGCTTTAGCCCAGCCTACAGCAACCTCAACGATAACGCCCTCTCCGAGTCCCACGGAAACAGCCACTCCAACTGTGACACGTACACCAGCGCCAGTGATCCTGCCGACCAATTCATGCAACGTCCTGACCTTTATCTCAGACGTAAATATTCCCGATAACAGCAAGTTGGCTCCCGGACAGATATTTACCAAGACCTGGCAGGTTGAAAATAGCGGGGACTGTGCCTGGGAAGAAGATTACCAGATCAGATTTTTCAGCGGGGACGCCATGGGAGGGAAAACAAAAAACCTGGGTAAGATCGTCGACTCGGGAGATGAAGTTAACCTTTCGATCAATCTCACTGCACCCCTCACCATCGGTGTATATACCAGCAATTGGCGTATGACTGATGATACGGGAGCCTTTTTTGGGGATAGTTTCTACGTGATGATCAACGTGGTCGAGGGCGCTACCTCAACAGCTGCGGTTTCATCTGCCAGCCCGACTCCCACAATGGAGCCAACACCATCGGAAACACCAGAGTGATAACAAGAAATCTAAGAAGATAGGATCTCCGGTCGAAAAAAACCAAAACCAATCAGCACGCCCGCAGATCTGAAAGGAACTATACCAGGATATTTTGGATTCTAAACATGATAGAAGCTCCAGAAACGAATAAAAGATTCATCTTAAGCAAACAGATGGCATTATATCTGCTGATCGGGTTGGTGTTAATCTGGATCGCTTTTTTATACAGGTCAGTGCTCAGCTCACTCATTGTCGGTGCTCTGTTGGCTTACCTGCTCACACCGGCGGCCAAATTTCTTGCCAAAAAACTGCCAATCAACTACAAAATATCCTCCTGGATAACTTTCATCACCTTCCTGATCCTACTGATCAGCCTTACCAGATACTCGGCCCCCATCGTAGTGCGTCAGATCAACATCTTGACCAATGATTTTCAGATGATCTCAAAAGAGCTGATCAATCTGCAGCCTTTCCTGGACAATATCCTCAATATCGATGTGCCCCTGGATGAGATCATCGCAGAATTGGAAGGGGAGATCAATCAGATCCTGGTCCCCAACCGGCTGTTCCTGATCATCAGATCCGCAACAGCCAACTCAGTCTGGATCATGATCACTTTTATAACCTGCTTTTACCTGCTTCTGGATCATGAAAAATTTATTTCCTGGATCTACCTGATTGCACCAAATTCCGTTAAGGAAACCATCAAGGGAATGCTGCTTGAGATCGATCAGGTTTGGAAAACCTATCTGCGGGGCCAGCTTCTGATGATGCTGATCATAGGACTCGCTTCCGGGCTCAGCGGAGTGGTAGTGGGATTGCGCAATGCCCTGATCATCGGAATCCTGGCCGGCTTCCTGGAAATGATACCGTCATTTGGTCCAACCGTCTCAACTCTGATTGGGGGAATGACTGCCTGGACCCAGGGTTCTGCCAATCTGGATATCTCTAATTTCTGGTTTGCGGTCCTGGTCTGTGTGATCTTTATTGCCATCCAGGCAGTTGAAAACATGATCTTGATACCCAGGATCATGGGGCGGCGCATGGGTCTTCATCCTGCCCTGGTATTTATCGCCATCATCAGCACCTTGGCCCTCTTTGGAGTGATCGCGGGGCTGATCGTAATCCCGGTGATTTCTTCCCTGGGTGTTATCATTAATCATTCTTTCCGGCAGCTGAACCAGACCAATGACGGATTCCCACTCACCAGTCATTCATCTTCAAGTGAAAAACCATCCCCTGATAAGTAAGGGATGGTTTTTTGTCCTAATCCGTCAATCTAGCTATTGCCTGGACGGCGGTCGAGTAAATTTCAATTTTTTGAAATAGATGTTCCACAAACAGCCCTGATTATTGCACTCTATATCAGTCGATGGCTTAATCCAAATAATGTATTCCGGTTAATTCTTCCGAAATTTCCCAGAGCCTACGGGCAGTCTCTTCGTCTTTGGATTCCGCATTCGAATCCACAACAATTGGATATCCCGACCTTTCTCCCTTCCCGTTCGGGCCATAGTATTGGCCGCCCCGCGCGTCGGGATCAACCGCCGCTCTTATGCTGGGTAAAGCCCCCATAGCTGGGCTTTGGAAGATCAATCTCATTAGTGGCTGGATCAGCCAGGAAATCCGATCGAAGAATAAATGATTCGCCAGATTGGTGGCCGAGATACCAGGGTGGGCAGCCAGAGCGATAACATCCAAACCGTTGGATTGAAAACGCCGCTGCAGTTCATAAGTAAAGATCAAATTAGCCAGCTTGGACCTGCTGTAGGCTTTCATTGGAGTATATTCATGCCCATTTTCAAATAGCAGATTAGTAAAATCCATTTCTCCCCCGTAATGAGCGTTGCTTGCTACGTTAACCACTCTGGCACCAGGCGTTGCAGAAAGTCTGTCCAGCAAGAGACCGGTCAATGCAAAATGGCCCAGGTGATTAGTGCCTATGGTGCGTTCAAAGCCTTCTTCAGTCTTTTTATAGGGTACCATCATGATTCCGGCATTATTCAGCAAAATGTCTAATTTTGGATAAGCTGATTTGAATTCTTCAGTGAACTTTCGGATGGAATCTAGGCTGGTCAGATTTAGTTCGATGAATTTCAGCCTTGCCCCTGGAATTTCATGCTGGATATTCAAGATTGCCTGGTTAGCTTTGATGGGATCCCTGCTGGCAACAATCACCTCCGCACCTTTACGGATGAATTCCCGGGCCGCTTCATAACCGATTCCACTGTTTCCGCCGGTGATGATAATTATTTTTCCAGATAAATCTGGAATATTATTTGCTGTCCAGTTCTCACTCATATTTAATTTTCCTTCAATGATTAAACCAGGTCATTTATACTTCTCAATTTGACCTAATCTAGATAGGCAAAACCATCGGAATCTTACCCAGTGGTCTCATCTTATTTAACTCGAGAAGACCTATCTGGATATCTTCAAAAAGGTCCTAAAAATCCAGTAAATGGATTCCACCCAGCTTACGGGATTATATTTCTGGAGCTGATCACACTGCCTGCCAGGTAGTAAAGCAGTGCATCCAGATTTTCACCCGTTAAGTTCGATACTTCCAGTCTGGCGAAATTCCCTTTCCAGCCGGGGCGCATGGCGCGCATCTCTCCTGCCAGATATTCCAGTCCTTCTTCAATATCACCCCGAGTGATCTCCAGATCATTCTCCCTGTCCAGATGAGTGCCCAGCAGAATGAAATGGGAAGCATCATTCAGTAAATCGCCTACGCCGTCAATCCAGTAAACCAGATCATGAAAACTGGCCATGCTGGTCATATCGTAGGTGAAAAGCACCACATCCAAACGGTGGATGGTCGGCCTGAATATATCAATGACATCCTCAAAAGACCGGCCTGCAGCACCGCCATCACCCCGTTTCTGACCTGGAGGGATAAGGAACTGCAGTGTGACGGTGTAATCCTTGTTCCCGATCTGTTGTTGAGTGGTAATAAACTCATATTCCAAATTATTGGTTTTGTGGATGCCACTCAGAATCTCCTGATTGGGTTTGTCCCCAGCATTAGTTAATGCCAGAACCTTGGTAACAGTGGTTTTTCCTACTGCTCCATTACCAACCAGCATCACATAACCAGTAATTTTATTTGACATAATTTCATTATACAGGACGGGATAGTCGGTTCGATCGATATTCAAACTGATTGTCATGGCGAACGGGAATCTCCCTCAACTCCTTATCACAATAATATCGAACATAAAACCTATAATTTGTTCCCCCCATTGCTCGTTCCACAACCACACCCCGATCGATCCGGGGATGGGACCGGACGAGATCCGGGATTGAATACTTCACGTCACCCCCGCATATATCGCAGGTAACAGAATACTCCGGACGGGTCATTGCCATCACCTTGCGGGCCGGCATGCCCACATGATCCGCAAATATTGAAAAGGCTTTGGTGTCGTCAATGCCCTTTCCAAAAATATCTGCCAATAAATTGCGGCTTAGGACTGCCATGGTAATAACAAAAACAGCGCCGAAAAAGAAGATCGCCGTTATTAATCCTTCTAATGTTACAGATGGTAATAGATCGATATTGAGGAAGCGCAAGGCGGTGAAAACATATCCCAGGAGGAAAAACGAAATTAATATTGAAAACACAATCCAGGGACGGGCCAGTCCATACACCCTCAACAGGCTGACGATCCTGAACACATAGTTCAATCCTACAAGGAGATAACCGCCCCCAGGATCACAAAAATGGCATTATTTAGTATCACAAAAAAATTCCTTGGCTGTTATTATTTTATTATATGTAACACGTTAGCCTAGTCCATGTTACAGATTTGAAATTAAGTTAAAGGCAGGGGCAATAAAGAGAATCTTACAGGAAAGCAGTATACAAAGGGCTAGATTTCGAGAGAATCTGGCTTTTTTCACCCCAATAAAGGTGTAATTCGAAAACCGAATTGATAGATTTTGCCTTTCATCAGCCGGAATTCGGGATCTCTTCCATAGATCATACTCAAAAGATCTCCTACCCCACGCTGAACCAGGTCAATATTCAGAGTGTAATACTCCCTCTCAGGCAGCTCATGGAGATGCTTGGCTTCCAGCAGATCCTCCTGTGTAAAAGGCCAAAGACTAAAATTGAGCAGTTGGCTTTCCAGATGCTCAATAAGGATTCCTTTCCCTGATCCATCCAGGAATTTAACCCAGCGCACATCAGAGCGGTTGCCATTTTCCTGGGGGTGTATGTAAGGAAAATTGATATCATCGCATTTTCCTTGATGGATCCCCACTGTCCCGCTGTGTTTTCGGTCTGGCATGGTTTCGTGGGGTCCCCGGCCGAACCACTCCGTTTCAGATAAAGATTTAGATAGTAATGCCTGCAAACCAAAACGCAGCATCTCAATTCTTGGTCGCAGTTGATAATAAAAATCCACTCCCCCTTTCAAATCCACCCGGGTTAAAAGCCTAAGGGGAGAATGGCTCTGCGGGATCTGGTAAAGAGCCGTGATCAAGACGCAGCCAGAGTTTACTCGCTCAACCTGGAAATCCTTCAATTTCATCTCAGATCTTGCACTTTCCCATCTCCGGTTCAGGGATATCAGGCGACCCAGTCGGGGGAACATATTTTCAACGATAAAATCGTTATCCAGCGCTCTCCGGAAGTTGGGGATCAATCCTCCTGATAAAACCGGTCTTCCATCGATCTCCAGGGATTGCAAAAATCCCGTATCAGTATCAAATGTTAGCTTAGCCCCGGGAATCAAAATTTCCAGCAGGTTATCTCGGGGATGGATAATCAGCGGTGTGGTTTCAGATCCGCAATCAGGGGAATTTTTGAGATCCAGTCCTCTTACCGGAATCGATATCTGCTCCCAACCAATCCGGTGTCCTGCATTTACCCAGGAGGTTTCCTCTCGCAGGGAAAACTCCAGCAGCAAATGGCACTCAGATGCCTTTTTAATCTGATCAGTCAGCTTATAAGGTATCAAGATCTTTTCCTCTTCCCCTGCTGAGACTGAAGAAAATGTCAGCGTCCCGGATTGATCCAGGTGACCATCTCTGGTCAGCGACCAGTGTAGATCCAGGTCATCCAGCGATACAAAGCTATTTTTGTTTTTGAGGATTACCTCCCCTTGATTGAGATCCCCGGGAATCACCGCAAACGGCTGGTAAACCTTTTGAACTTCATAAGCATGGGGATTGGGCCGTAAATCCGGCTGGAAAAGTCCATTGATGCAAAAATAACCATCATTGGGTTCATCTCCCCAGTCTCCTCCATAGCTCCAGGTTGGAGATCCATCCTCACCTTCCTGGGTTAAGCTCTGGTCGATCATGTCCCAGATATAACCTCCTGCACAATGGGGATATTTTTCAAAGATCTCCATAAATTTGTGAAGGGAGCTGATGCTGTTGCCCATGGCGTGGGCATATTCACAGATCAGGATCGGTTTGTTGGCATAATCTTTGGGCCAGACCCATTTGCCAATCATTTCCCCAGCCTTACCAAAACGCCTGGGTTTATCTCCCCGGGCCAGTTTTTCCAGGAAATCGGGAGACGGGTACATGATGCTGATCAGATCGGAATTGGGAGATGTGTGCTCACCTTCATAATGGATCGGCCTGGTTTGGTCCAATCTCAGCATGGCCTGACGCATATACCGGAAATTCTCTCCGCTGCCGGCTTCATTGCCAAGCGACCAGAAGATGATCGAGGGATGGTTGCGGTCCCGCCTGACCATCCGGGTTCCCCGGGAGACAACCGCTTCCCGCCATTCCGCCTTACCGCGGGGAAGGTGTTTCACAAATCGGTGGGATTCCAGGTTGGCTTCATCCATCACATAGAGACCATAAAGATCGCACAGATCATAAAAATAGGGATGATTGGGGTAGTGGGAAGTGCGCACCGCGTTGACGTTATATCGTTTTAAAAGCTTTACCTGCTCCTCCATGGATTCTCTGGTGATGACATACCCCGTCCGGGAATCGAATTCATGCCGATTAACCCCCTTGATCAGGATTGGTTTTCCATTCAGGAAGATCTGCCGATCGATGATTTCCACCACTCGAAAACCAAACTTAACAGGGATAATTTCTACTTCATTCCCTTTCCCATCCAACAGGCCGAGAAGAACAGTATAAAGCGCCGGATCTTCAGCAGACCACTTGGCAGGCCCGTTGACCGGCTCATCAATCTCTATCTTACAAAAAGAGCCTTCCCAGTCTTTGATTTTCTCCAGGTGAGAGAACACCTGTTTTCCATCTGGATCGAGCAAATCAACAACCAGGCTCAAGTCCTGTTTCTCAGATCCTTCCCGGAGAAGGGTCACATCCCCCAGGAACCTGGCATGTTGATATTTGGAGTCCAAATCACATCGTAAATAAAAATCTTCTATCCTGGTTGGAGATGTTGAATAAAGGTAAACATCCCGGAAAATCCCATTGAGGTACCACATATCCTGATCTTCCAGGTAGCTGCCGTCGCTGAACCGGAAAACAAGAGCAGAGATAAGGTTTTCTCCTGGAACGAGGAAATCAGTAATTTCAAACTCGGCCGGAAGCCTGGAGTCCTGGCTGTAACCAACTTCTTTCCCGTTAACCCAGACCTGAAACGCTGACTGGACAGCTCCTAAATGGAGGATAACGGTCTGCTTCTTCCAGCTCTCAGGGATAGTGAAGATTTTTCTATACCTTCCCAGGCTATTTTTCTCGGGATCGATCCGGGGAGGATGTTTTTCATCTATACCTGGAGGCAGTCCGATATTCCGATAATGAGGGCTTCCGTATCCTTGCATCTGCCAGGTACCAGGGACTTCGAGATCATCCCAGCTCCTGTCATCAAAATCCAGTCTGAAAAATACCTCCGGCTGGTCAGGCATTGAAGAGGTCCAGTCGAATTTCCAGGATCCATTCAGTGAAATATACTGGCTGGAAGCCTCGTCCGATAAAGCTTGATCTCTGTCTTGATAACGGACAGCTGTAGCATTCATCGGACGCCTGTTAATTGCAAATATTCGGGAGTCTTCCCAGATTTTGGGCTTTGGACCAAGATCGTTCTTGTCAGACTTCAATATTTTCTCCTGGTCAAATTCAAATAATCATGATTTTGTGATTCTATCCTTACCTCAGTGGTAACACAAGTGATAGAAACGTTTCAATCCAGATCGGAGTCCGATTTTCAACCCAAATTCTTGACAAACAATCTGAAATATGGATAATACAAGCAAGTACTTACTTACACTCAGGGACCCATGAAACCTAAACCTACTAACTCAATTCCAAAGGACACCCGAACCAGGATCATGCAGGCTGCCTCAGATTTATTTGCCAGCAAGGGTTATTCTGGCACCACTACCCGGGCCATTGCAAAAACCGCTGGGGTAAATGAAGTTACAATCTTCCGCCATTTTGGCAACAAGGAAAACCTGGCCAGGGAGATCATGAATCAGTTCGGGGGAATGGCCATCGCGGGGAATCTGGAAAATCGCCTCAGCGGGGATTACAGGCAAGATCTGCTGTTGATCGGAAAAATGATGTTAACAGTGATGACAGAAAGGAATGATGCCATACGGATGGCTATCTGTGAGGCAGGGCACTTCCCTGAATTCCGGGAGGTTGTAGCGGAAAATCCTCGCCAGCTTCGCCAGATGCTGGCTCGCTACTTCCAAAACCTGATGGAAAACAAAAAGATCCAGCAGGGGCATCCGGAACTTTTAGCCCAGGCTTTTTTAGGTATGTTCTTTTCCTATACCGTCTTGCAGGGATTTCTTCTGGACAGCCTCCAGCCAGAAGTAACTCCCGATGAAATTGTGGGCCAGTTTGTTGATCTTTTTGTACGCGGCACGCTTATGGTTGAGGAGTAAAAAATGGCACATGAAAACGCAATTGAAGTCAAATCCGTCACTCGCAATTTTGGCAGCTTGGTTGCAGTGGATGATCTGTCATTTATGGTGGGACAGGGTGAGATTTTTGGATTATTGGGACCAAACGGCGCCGGAAAAACCACCACCATCAACCTGATCCTGGGTTTACTGAAAGCCCACCACGGGGAGATCCGGGTGTTGGATTTTGATATCAACACACAGACACGGCAGGTATATCACAAGGTGGGATACGTTCCCCAGGAAACAAATCTGTACCAGGATCTAAGTGCTATCGACAATCTCTGGCATCACGCTGCATTATACTGCCCGGATTTAGGCTCTGTCAAAGATCGTATGGAAGAACTGCTGAATTTCACCAATCTCTGGCAGCGCAGAAAGGACCCGGTCAGAACCTTCTCGGGAGGGATGAAGAGGCGCCTGGCCCTTGCTCGAGCGCTGCTTCACGACCCAGATGTTATCTTCTTTGACGAACCCACTCTGGGGGTGGATGTCCAGGGTAGGTTTGCCCTCTGGGAACATATTCAACAGCAGCGGGAAACCGGAAAGACCTTTGTGATCTCCACTAACAACATGGTGGAAGCAGATACCTTATGTGACAGATTAACTATCATCGATCACGGAAAAGCTATCGCTCTGGACACTCCGGAAAACCTGAAGGCTGCAATGAAGTATGATGTGGTTTCGATTCACACATCCCCAATTATAAGAAATCCGGAAAAACTCTTTACCGGGTATGAAATCCAGCATATGACCCGCCCAGAGCCAGATGGTCTCCGCTTTGAAATGCAAGGGGCCGATGTTAAAACTGCTGACCTGATCAATACCATCACTGCCGATCATCAGTTAAACTCGATCCTGATCGCCCGCCCCTCCCTGGATGATGTATTTCTCTTCCATACTGGCCGGGCGCTGCGGGAGTGAACTATGAGAAGATTTTTTCTGCTTCTTCAAAACGAATTTAAACTCTTCCTAACAGCGCCAATTGTGCACCTGATAGCGATCATCCAGCCCACGCTAATGTATATTTTGATGTCGACAATCATGGTTGTGCCCACCTTCGAAATGAGGATCGTGAATCCCGCTTCTGCGATCGGGAATGATTTTATAGCCGCTGCAAAAGAGGTGGGATCACCCATTGGCCCTGATTATATAGAACCCATCCTGGTGGAGGAGGCATCCCCAGGTCACCGTCAGGTTATTGAGATCATTGAAGTCGATGGAAAACCAACAGCGCTCCAGCGTTATGGCTATATTGACAGCAACCTGGTCAAGAACCTGCGCAACCGCCTGACCGCTGCCCTGCTGGTCCTCTGGAATAACGAACTGGGAGATCAGGGCATAACCGTTCAGGAATACCCCTGGCTCCCGAATGATATTCCCTATACGGTATATTTTGGCATGGCCATGATCCCGCTGGCAGCGTATTTGGCCGCAGCCATGATCGGTGGATATGTCATGGCCCAGGAATTTGAGAGCGGCACCATCCTGGCTTATCGGCTCAGCCCTACCTCTTTCTTAGCGATCCTGACTGCTAAACTCACCCGCCTGATGATCACAGCCCTGACAGCTGTAGTTATTCTTTATGTGGCCTTGGGACTGATCACTGGAGTCTGGTCAAGCTCATTTCTAGCCGTCCTCGCAATCCTGATGCCACTCATTCTGATAGCCTCATGTATTGGCCTGATCGCAGGAATGATCACACAAAGCTCCCTGCCATCATTTTTAATAGCCCTTGCCAGCGCTTTTGCATTCTGGTTGATCGGTAGCGGTTTTGGACTTGCGGCAGGGTTTTCACCTCTTTTCGAGAAAATCAGCCGATTGATCCCTAACACTCCGGTAATAGAGATGTTATTTCCTTACTTTTATTTCAGCAAACAGGTTGCAGCCCATCCCCTGGGAGCGAAACTGCAGCTGTCCGGGTACACCATTACCCTTCTAATTGTAGTAATCCTTGTTTATAAAGATCGGGTGCTGGCAAAAGAAAGGTGACCTATGCGGCGTTTATGGATTTTATTCAAAACAGAGTTTAACGTCTGGAGACACGACCCCATCACTGCCATGGGCGGTATTATCCCCTGCCTCTTTATATTGATCGCTTTTGCCTTGTTATTTGGCGGTCGTTTATCCTTCCCGATTGCAGTGGTCAATAATGACCAGGGCCAATACGGACAAACACTGATTGATACTTTTGATGGCGTGATCTCACCTCTGGATAATCAACCCTATTACGAGGTCAGGCCCTTATCAGAAAGCCAGGCCTGGAAAGCCTTCCAGGAATACCGCATTGAAGGCATCTGGATCATCCCGGAAGATTTTTCTGAAAGGATCAGCCTCGGAAAAAACCCAGAAATTGAAATGCATTTTATGAACTATAACGATGACCGGGCCAAGAATCACCGCATCTACTCAGCCGAGATAATCTGGGCTTTTTACCAAAAGATCGGTATACCTGGCCCGCCATTGGAAAGGGCCGAACAATATCCTCTCCCGGAAATGGTAGATTGGGTCTCGATCATATCCATCGGGATCGTGCTTCTTTCGGTTACATTAGGGGGAGTCTTCAACATGTTCATCCTGACCTATAAAGCTCAGATGGGCAAGATCATCCTAGAAATGGGCCTTTCCCCGCGTTCACTAGCCTGGGTATTGGTACCAAAGACTGTATTGGCCACTATGTTTGGGCTGATCACCGGAACCCTATTTCTGGTGATCATTCGGCTCTGGTTGGGATTTTGGCCCGGGGGTTATCTCGCCGCAGTCTGGCTTCTGACTGGTTTGGTTGGGATATTCTGGATCCAGATAGCTTTGGCCATCGGGTTGATCGCCAGGAACTATATGGCCGGAGCAGTAGGTTCTGTGCTGGGGGCAATGATCATCTTTTTTATCGGGGGAGGTCTGTCGATGGTCCGAGCCAATCAGGACGCTGTCACCTGGATTGCCTGGCTCTTCCCCAATACATATGCTGTAGATCCTATCCGCGACCTGGTACTATTTCATACCTGGCCATTAGATTTTTATTCTGTGCTTGGAAAACTGGCTGGTTTTGCTGGTATAGCGATCTTATTTGGTAGTTTCTTTGCAGCCAAAAAAATACGAAACCTGGGATAATACAGTAACGTTAAATAAAGAGCGCCCGTTGATTTCGGGCGCCCTTGTACTCTTTTTAACCAGTTTTTATCGGTATCTTCTTCACCTGAGCTTCTTCGGCCTTGGGTAAAGTCAAATTCAGAATACCATTTGAAACACTGGCCTCAATCTTATCCCGGTTAATCTCTTCTGTCAGGCGGAACTCCCTGTGGAAATCGCCTGGCATGTACTCACTGTAGTTGATAGATAATCCGGGCTGTTCTCCGAGGTTGGCATACCCATCAATGGTGAGGATGTTCTTTTCAAGAGTAATATCCACAGACCCCGGATCTACACCGGGAAGATCAGCGATCAGAACGATTGCCTTTTCGGTCTCATATATATCAGTTTTCGGAATGAAAACCCTCCGCTCCCGGGTGCGCTCTTGATCTTCCACTTTTGCCATTTCCTGGTCAGTTACCTGTATCTCTTTCTGTTCTTTTTTTGTCATAATCGTATCCTCCTTATCGATCAATAACACCCAATCAGGCTGTTTTTACCGATATCTTCCTGGGTTTATCCGATTCGGCCCTAACCAGAGAGATCTCCAGAATCCCATCTTTGATCGTTGCTTCAACTTGATTGGTATCTACCATGAATGGCAACTGTATGGAGCGGGTGAATTTTCCAAAACTGCGTTCATTCCTGTGAAGTTGGGTCTCCCCCTTGATCTCCTCTTTGGTCCTGGTGCCAGTTAGGACCAGCTGGTCAGCTGTGATGTTAATATCAATATCACTAGCTTTCAACCCGGGAAGCTCCGCAGTTACCACTTGTCGATCTTCACTGGCCCAGATATTCACTGCCGGAAAACCTGCAGGCGAAAATGAGCCGGGGCGAAGAGATGATTCCATGAGGCGGTTCATCTCCCGCTGGAGCTGATCCATTTCACGCCATAGTGTTGGCATTCGCATTCTTCTATACATAGCATGTACCTCCTTTTATTTACAAGTGATGTAAATCGTCTAGTAAAAATATATGATAGTAATGTTAAAACTACATAAATAGAAAATTAAAAAAATATTAAAATTTCTACAAATTCATAAAACAGCAACAACCCAGAAAGTTTTCCCGGTTAATGGGGGCAGTCCAACCACATAAAACATCTGGTATAGTTAGAAATAAAAAATAACAGATTTGCATCCCCCATCCAGTTTGTGGGATTCTTATTCATTCTTAAAGGTTGAGTGTGTTTATGTTTCGATGGCTGCAGCAATTTCCCCATTTCCTAGAAATCCTATACGATCTCCTTGAAGAAGGATTATCACCGCTGAAAAAGTGGTTCAAACCCGGTGGTTTCAGTGAACCGCTGGTGATCGCTGTCGAAAAGCTTGGTAAGGGTGCAGTTTTCAATTGCAAAATGTGCGGTCAATGTATCCTGCACAGCACCGGGATGACCTGCCCCCTTAACTGCCCTAAACACCTGAGAAACGGTCCTTGCGGTGGTGTGCGCTCAAATGGAAATTGCGAAGTAAAGCCCGAGATGGTGTGTGTTTGGGTGGAAGCTTATCATCGATCTTTGAAAATGCCCTTATATGGACATCAGTTCGCTTCTCTGCAGCCCCCCATGAACAATCAACTTAAAGGCTCATCGTCCTGGATCAATATGTTCCATGGCATTGACACAAAAATACCAAAGGGTTGGGGAGACACCAAGGACATCCCGGTAAATTTCATCAAGGATGGACCTCGTGACTAAAGAATTCAATCCCTCTTGCAGCCGTCTGGAAGAAATATTAAGAGCAGGTCATTTTGCGGTTACCGCAGAGCTGAACCCGCCTGACAGCGCAGATCCCGAGGATGTCTACCGGGCTGCCGGGGTTCTGGCAGAAGTTTGTGATGGTATCAATGCCGTGGACGCCTCCGGGGCCAACTGCCACATATCCAGCGTAGCCATGTGCGCTCTCTTAACCAGAGCCGGGTATGAACCTGTCTATCAAGTTACATGTAGAGATCGAAACCGGATAGCCATCCAGGGAGATATACTGGGGGCGGCCGCCATGGGCGTGCTGAACGTGTTATGCTTGACCGGCGACGATGTCAGCTCAGGGGACCAACCCGAAGCCAAGCGTGTCTTTGATTTCGATTCCATCCAGCTCTTGCGTACTGCCCGAACCATGCGGGATCAGGCCACATTCCTCAGCGGCCGCAAGATCACTACGCCGCCCTGTTTCTTTCTGGGAGCCGCGGCCAATCCTTTTGTACCGCCTTATGAATGGCGGCCCCAACGGCTAGCCAAAAAGATCGCCGCCGGAGCCCAATTCATCCAGACCCAGTATTGTTTTGATCTTCCGCGGTTCAGAGAATATATGCATCAGGTACGAGATTTAGGGTTAGATAAACAGGCTTTTATCCTGGCCGGTATTGGTCCGCTAAAATCAGCCGGTGCGGCAGAATTTTTACGTTCAAAAGTCCCCGGGGTGGTCATTCCTGACAAGATAGTCAATCGCTTAAAAAAGACCACTAAAGAAAAACAACAGGAAGAGGGGGAAAAGATCTGTATTGAATTGATAGAGCAGATCCGGGATATTGAAGGTGTTGCCGGGATCCATATCATGGCTTACCGCCAGGAAGAACTGGTAGCGGATATCGTGTCTCAGGCCGCCTTATTACCCAGACCAATCATCTGATGAAATAAGTAAAACAAGAACTAATAGTGAGTGTTTTTTTTGAAATATCAGGTTTAAATATCTACATCCAGATTCTGGTTATTCTGATCTCTGTCATGGCCCATCTCCTGGCCAAACGCAGTAAAAAAGGACTGAATCCATTGTGGATCTACATCATTGGGCTGGCGGGCTGGTTTTCCGTTATCAGCAGCCTATTTGGGCACATCATTTACGCAGATGAAGTTGCTTCCGGGATCGGCTGACCCCTGAACAGCGGTTTTCAAATGGAACTGGCTTTTGCTGCAATTGGCATAGGTATCGTAGGTTTTTGGGAATTCTGGATCAAATCGTTCTGGTTTCCGATTATCATAGCCAAATCTACTTTTATGTGGGGTGCAGGACTAACACACATCCTGGATATGCTCAATCATGGTAATTTTTCCCCCAGTAATACCGGAATTATCGTCTATTGGGATTTTCTACTGCCAGTATTTTTGATAATTCTATTTATCCGCTATAAGCGAGAGAAAAATTAATAACAAAAAGACGCTCAGTTGAGCGTCTTTTTTAAGTAGCGGGGAGTGGATTCGAACCACTGACCTCCGGGTTATGAGCCCGACGAGCTGCCACTGCTCTACCCCGCGTTATTTATGGATTTCAGATTATAGCATGCGCTTAATCTTCGGTCAAGGTTTGGTGGAGAAAAACAGCTCCCACCAGATCTGGAACAGGTTCTCTGGTTCTGGAGTTGAAGTGGTAAATAGCAAGGTAACCTCGGGAGTGCCCTCTAACGGCACAATCGCCACGCGATTATCCCCCTCCCGGATCCATTTGCGTTCATTATAGGCCCATTCTTCCACAGCTGCATCTGATCCCGCCCTTACGACCTCCGTTGCCAAAGCGCCGGTGGTTGCGGTTAGAGCAGAAATGGTCAGCTGAGATTCATCAAACTCATCAGATAAACGCTTTAAATCAGCAATCCGGCTGCCAAACGCGACCATCCAGATCACGATCAGACCCAGGAAACCGATTAGAAAAACAATTCTGCCCTTTTTCAGATCCATATCTTTATCTTAACGTACAATTCAATTAGTCGCAATAAGGGGATAACTGCAAGTTTATTGCCAATTCAACCTGAGGGACTGAGTCCTTTGAAAGGTCTTAGTCCCTTTAGGAAAATGATTAAATGATGATCTTTTTCAATTCTTCAACATCATCATCATTAACAATAATCGTCAAATAATCATTTGGAGAGATCAAAGTAGATCCATGGGGGATCACTCCCCTGCCATCCTGCTTAATGGAAACCAGCAAACTGTCTTCAGGCAGCAAGCTGGCAATTTCGCTGACCTTTTTCCCTGCAATGGCAGAGTCTTCATTAACCAGCAAATGGATCACTTCAAAGTGATCCTGCTTTTCAATTTCAAGCTGTTTCACTCTTCGGGTGATCTCTGATCTCCTGGTCAAGGCCAGATGGTAGGCGCGGATGATATTTTGCCTTCTGACCAAACCCAGGATAAGTCCAGGGTCCTCTCTTGAGACCACTGGCAGGCGGCCCAATCCACGTGACCCCATCCTGTATAATGCCTGGCCGATGGTTTCGTCCGGATATGTGACCAACAGGTCAGCCCTTTTTGTAGCGATGTCCTTCACCTTGGTATCATTCAGATTGAGATCAGAGGAGATGACATTTCGGAGATCACTTACTGTGATGATACCAAACAGTTTGCCATCATCATCCAGAACCACGACTCCATGACTGGATGTTTGATTGAGCAATGTGGAAAGTTTGCTCAAGGTATCATTCATCGAAATAACATTAAAATCATGTGACATCACTTCCCGGACCAGGACACCTTCCAGAATATCCACATCTTTGCCCCTGCTAAGGTGGACACCACGTCTGGATAGTTTCAATGTATAAATAGATTCTCCCTTCAAGAGCAGTTGGGATATTATTGTGGTGATAACAACGGTTAACATGAGGGGTAGAATGATGCGGTAATCACCGGTAAGTTCAAACAGGATGATCACCGCTGTAATAGGTGCATGGGCAGCAGCAGTAAATGTTGCGGCCATGCCTATCAACGCATACGCACCGGGAGGGGCTATAAGAGTGGGGAAAATTTTCCTAATACCCAGTTCAAAGACTGTTCCCAGCATCGCTCCCATAAATAACGAGGGGGCAAATATACCACCCGATCCTCCTGAGCCCAATGTCAAAATGGTTGCTAATAGCTTCAGGAATAAGAGGGCAAGAGCCACACCCAGAACCAGGTTGCCAGCCAGGGCGTCCCCAATCACATTATAGCCAACGTTAAATATCTGCGGCAGGCCTTCCCATTGGACACCTGTCAAAACCGGATACAACAGGGCTAAACCACCCAACAAGATCCCCCCTATCATCGGTTTCAACCACTCGGGTACGCCTTTCCATCCCCCGAAAAGGTCTTCGGTCCAATAGAGCGACTTAACAAATAACACTCCCATCAAGGCTGCCAGAACACTTAAGACTGGGTAAAATGCAAACTCCCATAAAGAGGTAATGCCGTATTCCACGGGGATCAAAAAAGCCGGATTATCGCCAAAAACAGCCTGTCCAACAATACTGGCAGCCACAGACGAGATCACGACCAGACTAAAATGCCGGACACTGAATTCCCCCACTATTATTTCCAGGGCAAAGATAACTCCTGCGATGGGAGCATTAAATGTTGCGGCAATGCCCCCTGCTGCACCACAAGCCACCAGGATACGGATCTTTTCATCGGATAGATGTAATTTTTGACCGAGGGTTGATCCAATTGAGCTGCCTATTTGGACGATTGGACCTTCCCGTCCTACAGAACCTCCACTGCCGATGGATATAGCCGAGGCAAGTGATTTTATAAGGGCGACAACCGGGCGGATCTTTCCACCGCGCAATGCAACTGCTTCCATTACTTCCGGGACGCCATGGCCCTTGGCCTCCTGGGCAAAATTATAAATCAGCAGCCCTACAATCAACCCGCCAACAGCAGGAACAATTACCACTACAAGATTGCCGATGGATGGGAACGTCGCCGGGATCCATGAATAACCAACAAACTCAAAAAAAGAAATCAGGTACCTGAAAATGACCGCACCTATACCTGTGCCTAGACCTACCAGAAGAGCAATAATAATGCTGCCGATATTTGATGTACTGAAAAATTTTTCAAATTTATTGTTCATTTCTATTCTTTCCAAAATTATTTTAATTCGGTTTGATAAAAAATCGCACCGTTCTAACAGAAAAAAAACCGATCCCCCTTAAACTGGACCGGTTTTTAAATTATGAGTGCCGAAGGTGGGAGTCGAACCCACATGGGAGTAAATCCCACTACGCCCTGAACGTAGCGCGTCTGCCTGTTCCGCCACTTCGGCAATTTTTTCTTGCAGAGGCAATTTTACCCCGACTTGTCAGTTTGTCAACCTTCCAGGTTTTGTTATCATAAAAAAGATAATTTATTGATTTCTTCAAGAGAGGGATGTACTCCCAACAAGGAACACATGCTATAATTCAATGAGGTGTGCCATATGAATCTATTTCAAACAGGAACCAATCCCGCCAACTTACCCCCCGCTTTCCTGGGTTATTCATTACTGGTTATTCTGATCTGCGCGACCACCCTGGTAAAGGTATTTCGTACCTGGCAAAAAGGCAGATTCACCCAGGGCCTGCGCATGATCCAAATTATCCTTGGTTTGGTTCTTCTGCGATTAATCCTCTTTATAATTACCTATTTTACTTGGAAAGTTACTACCCAATTTACTAATACACTTTTAATCCTGGATCAAGCAGCTTCTTTGGTAGGCATTATCCTGATCGTTTGGCTCTGGAATTTTCCAGAACCAAGTAAAGAAGTGGATTCAGCAGCTATATTATCGATCAGCTTGATCATTCTTCTTGTTATAGGACAAATATTCATCATGCCTTCCTTAATGGAAGGTTTCACCGGTTCCTTGTCGTTTTGGCAAGGTTTGTCCATCACCGCTCTGGTTATCGGTTTAGGATTGATCCTGATCCGAAAACCAAATTTGTGGCACTACGGTTTTTTCATGGCAGTGATTCTCTTCATCGGTGCCATACTGAGCCTTTTGAGCGGAAACCTGGAATCCATGCATCTGACCCAGCTGGTAGCCTACCCTCTCCTGCTACTGCTATCTGATCGATTCGCAATTGGAGATCCCTCCCGGAAACAAAGCCCAGAAGAGGACGAACTTCAGCGCAAGCAGTTCAGCATAGAGTACAACATTCTGGAGTTAGTTGAACGTCTATTTGACGAAAATGACCCGGTCGGAATCCTCTATAAAATCGCCCAGGCAACCGCTTACTTAATCCTGGCGGATCTGGCATTGGTGATAGATACACCTGATGAACATGGCAAGATCCGCATAATCGCTGGATACGATCTTATCCGGGAAGAACCGCTCCAAGCCCTTACTCTAGACAGCAAGAGCGTTCCCTTACTTTCGAATTACATCCAGCGCGGAAAAATGCTCCATATTCCTGCCAGCAGCACATCAAGAGATCTTTCTCACCTGTCCAAAATGCTGCAATTAAGCAGACCGGGGCACTTGCTGGCATCTCCAGTCTACGTAGCGGGAGCTAACAAGACCATCGGTGTTGTGCTCTTCTCGCCCTTTTCCAACCGGCCCTGGACAAAAGCTGATCAAGAATATATCAGCCTGCTCTGTAAGTTATTTGAGTCAGCATTCAGCCATCATCTTGTTTCGCAGAATGGCGAATCTGATAGCGTAAAGAACACCATCCGGGACCTATCTTCGAAACTCACCCTGCTCACGCAAGAAAAAAGTGACCTAAAAGAAGAACAGGCTTTATTAAACAAAGAACACCAGAACTTGCTGATGGAATTTGACAGCCTCAATGCAAAATACTACCAGGTGTTGGGCTGGGCAAATTCCCTCCAGAGACACCTCGATATGCTGGTAGATTTATCCGGGAAGGATTCTACAGAAGCGCTAAAAAAATATATTAGCGTGATCGACAAAGAAGTGAAGCAGTTGAAGGATCAAGATCCAAGACCAACAGATACAGAAACCCCCATACTTGTTGCGAAAGAGGACAAACATGAGGAAGAAGTTGATTCAGACAGCATTAGACCGGCTGTCCTGAACGTAGCAATTCAGGATTGTCTTGATGCTGCCCAGGTTGAGATTGAGGAGAAGAATCTTGTAACATCACTGGACATTCCTGATAATCCTCCCCTCCTAAAAATGAGCCATGGCTTGTTCAAGGAAATCTTTTCCTTCCTGGTTGCCAATGCGATCCAGGAGAATAAATCTGGCGGAGAAATCCAGATCCGAACTCAGATCTATAAAGAAGATACAACCCAACACTTTGCCCATATCAAGATCAGTGATCAGGGCGAAGGCTACCCCCCCGACGATATCGCGGACGTTCTAAACGATCACCTGACAACTGAACAGCAGGAAAAACTCAGCCAGGTGATGACCAACCTCTATGTCACAAAGAACCTGGTTGAAAATGAAGGGGGACGTATGTGGGTGGAGAGCAAACCCGGTACCGGGACAACAGTTAGTTTACTGCTGGCATTCCTTTAGGATATTCCCCCAGAAAATGATTAAACTGGTACAAATCTTGCTACCTACGATGTTAGTTGGATCGGGCAAGAATCCTCTGCCCACGTCTGAGAGAATTGGGACAGACTTGGTAATTGGCCAGAACGGTCATTTAAGTAGTAAATGATGATTGAAGATAGGCCAGGTAATAATATGTTAAAGAATAAGCGCTACTTGATCTTCATAATAGGTTTTGTTCTGCTGGGATTGGTGATCCTCGGGCTCCAGTTAGGTGGCAGATTGTTATCTCCCAGGCCATTAAGCCAGGATATCGCGTCCTTGGGAGGAACTCCGACCCCGACCGCCTTCCAACCACTGGAATCCACACCAACTTATTTTCCAACGGACTATCCAACCCCAACGCCAAATCATACCCCCAAACCTGTCAATATTGTCCCCGTCAGGAATACTGTGGGAGTGGATCCAATAGTTCAACCTGAGAATCAAATCAATATCTTGATCCTGGGATCGGACCAGAAATATAAAGGCTCGATTGGCAGGACCGATGCCATTATCCTGCTGACCATTAACACAGAAGAAGGAACAGTGAATGTCACTTCCTTCCCACGGGATTTATATGTCTACATCCCCCGCTGGACAAATCAGCGCATCAATACTGCCTTTGCCCATGGCGGTTTCCAGCTAATGCAGGACACTATGCTGCACAATTTCGGTTTTAAGCCGGATTACTATCTTTTGGTCAACTTATGGGCCTTTGAGTATATTATCGATAATCTGGGTGGGGTCTATGTAGATGTCCCACGCACAATTTGTGATGACAAATGGGGTTACGGATTAACACACTGTGTTTATCCAGGAAGACAGCTTTTATATAGCAAGGAAGCTCTTTGGTATGTACGATCCCGAACCACAACCAATGATTTTGATCGCAATTATCGTCAGCAGCTTGTATTGAGTGCCATTCTGGACAGATTGTTCTCATTGGATACACTATCTCGAATTCCTCAATTATATGAAACTTATGCAAAAAACGTAACTACGAATCTGGACCTGCCAACCATCCTCTCCCTGTCGCCTACAGCCCTAAAGCTGACCGATAAATCCCGGATTACCCAGTATTTCATCACCGATGCCATGATCACAAACTGGATCACACCAGGCGGTGCCCAAGTATTGCTGCCCAACTTCCAGTTGATCCGAAAAACATTGAACAAAGCCCTGAATTCCCCTTAGAAAGACTTTTGGGATACTGTTTAGGAGCGTGGTATTTAGTAAAAATTATTTATAGTTTTCATTAAACAAATTGAGCGAGGACGTGCAATGTTAACTGGAAAAGGAATGTTCATCTGGAAGATCCAGAACTGCCACAATGGCAGCGTGAGTGAAATTACCAGAAAAGCCGTCGCAGCTAATTACAGCCATGTGTTGATCAAAGTTGCCAATGGCATTTACAGCTACAATTACGATTGGGAAAAGAAAATCGATCTGGTACCACCCTTATCTGCCGCTTTAAAAAGTGAGGGTATTGAGGTCTGGGGATGGCATTACCTCTTTGGTGATCAGCCAGGGCAGGAGGCACAAAAAGCGATCAGCCGTATCCGGGACCTGGGTATTGATGGATATGTATTGGACGCAGAAGGTCATTACAAGGGAAAATTCACTGCTGCGACTACTTTCATGAACCAGCTAACAGCGTCCATCACTGATATCCCCATTGCGCTCAGTTCATATCGTTATCCTTCCATGCATCCTCAGCTCCCCTGGAATGAATTTCTCAAGAAGGTTGACTTGAACATGCCCCAGGTCTACTGGATGTTCGCCAACAATCCAGGCGCCCAGTTAAAACAAAGCATTGCAGAATTTAAAAATTTGAAATATACACCGCCGATTTTTCCCACTGGCGCTGCTTTCACGGAATATGGCTGGACACCTACAATCTCTGAAATTAAAGAATTCATGCGCAAAACCAAAGACTTGAAGTTACCTGGATTCAATTTCTGGGAATGGGGCAACCTTCACACATATCTGCCGGCGGAATATTATAGGACGATCCGGGATTTCGAATGGGATAGTGGGCCAACACCTCCAAAAGATATTGCGGAATTATTCGTTGATGCGCTCAACTCCCATAATGCAGATCAGGTTATGGGACTTTACCGGGCAGATGCCGTACACATCACCAGTGAGAGAACCGTCCAGGGCCAGGAAGCAATCAAAAGCTGGTTTAACACAGTTTTCAGTGAGATTTTACCTGAAGGGTCCTTTACACTGGCAGGATACAGCGGGGAAGGCAGTACCCGGCAGATCAACTGGACTGCCAGTTCCTCTGCGGGGAATGTTCAGAACGGCTGTGACACCCTGGGTTTGATTGACGGAAAAATAGCCTACCATTTCTCAGAGTTTTCCATCGGCAAATGATCTGACGCCGCGCCAGATTTATTATTCTTTATCAACCGGGCGGACCATTTCCCAGGGGATGGTTAACAAGGTTACCTGGTCATCATCCCGCATTTCCACAACCTCTTTGCCTTTTTGAGCGACCCTGGTTTGCAGGGGAGCTTCATCCAGTCGGGTTGATTTTGACGCAAAGTTTTCCAAGTGGACAGTCACACGCATGGTTCCTTTTCCGGCTGCCACACCGGCCAAGGTATCCCCTTCGGGCAACTTCCAGGCAATAACTCCTTTTCCATACCTTCCCTGAATCGGGAAATCATTCTCTTTGACTCGTTTTGCTCTGCCGGAAGATGTTAAGAAGTACAGCTCTCCTTTCTTTGAGAGGGTTTCCATACCAATGATCCGATCACCCTGGGATAATTTCATTCCGTTTACTCCAGCCGCTATCAACCCCATAACTCGGACATCTTCATCCTGGAACCGAATCGCCATTCCCTGACTGGTAGCCAGGAAGATATCATTACTGCCATCACTTAATCGGACGGAGACCAGTCGATCATTGTCATTTACCTTTACGAGGGTAAATAGCTGGGCGGAAGGTCCCGGCAGTTCACCGATCTCGCTCTTTTTTATCATGCTTTGCTCAGTAACAGTTATCACATGCCAGTTTTCTCCCCGATCCTTCTTTGGCGGTAATCCGAAAACCGAACCCAATTGAACCTCTTTATCAAACGGTGTCAGCTTCGAAATATGGATGCCTTGACTGGGTTTAACAGCTTCAGGTACAGAATGGACAGGAATGGCAGCAGCCTCTCCCTGTTCGGATACCAGGAACAAAGTATCCCGAGTATTGACACGTATCAACCAGTTGGGCACATCCCATCCACTCGGTCGGGGAGGATCATCGCCTTGCGTACGGGCAATCAGACCATCCCGGTTGATCATCACCCAAACTTTTTCAGATGGTGTCAAATGGGTGAGCTGCATCGGGGCTGCCTCCAAGCCTCCTTCCACCATAGCGATCTGGGTTCTTCTGGCGTCGTTGAATTTCTCTTTTATCTCCTGCAGAGAAAGGGCAATCGTTTCCCGCATCTTTTTGGGAGATTTTAATAAAGTAGTAAGTACCTGGATTTGCTTCTGAACTGCTTTATATTCATCCTCGATCTTCTTGCGTTCCAAACCTGCTAAACGGCGTAATGGCATATCTAATATCGCCTGAGCTTGAATATCAGTCAGTGAGAACTCCCGCATCAGGTTATTTTTTGCAGACGAGGCGGAACGGGAATTGCGGATCGTATCTATCACAGCATCCAGGTTATCCAATGCTTTTGTTAAACCTGCCAGGACGTGTTCCCGGGCCTGGGCTTTCTCAAGATCGAACTGGCTGCGTCGTTTAACAATTTCCAGCCTGTGCTCCAGGTATACCAGCAGAGCTTCTTTCAAGTTCAGCAGTTTTGGTTCATCGTCCACCAGGGCAAGGATGATAATGCTGAAAGTATTTTCCAGGGTCGAACGTTTAAAGAGGGATTCAAGAACCTCTTCCGGTTGGGCCGATTTCATTAATTCGATCACAATACGCATACCCTGACGATCGGATTCATCCCTCAGATCAGCAATTCCTTCCAATTCCTCATCCCGGACCAGTTTGGCAATCCGTTCCAGGACAGTGACCTTCTTGGTCATATATGGGATTTCAGTTATCACGATCCTGTGTTTACCACGGGACATTTCTTCCACAGTAGCTTTAGCGCGAACGCGGATCTTGCCTCGGCCTGAGCCGTAAGCACTTTTTAAACCGCTGCGGCGCTTATCTTCGATGATCACACCGCCAGTAGGAAAATCGGGACCCTGGATGAATTTTGTCAATTCTTCGACGGTAATCTTATCCATCGCCTTCCAGTTCTGCAGCATATAGTCCAGGGCATCAACCACTTCGCCAAGGTTATGCGGTGGAATGCTGGTAGACATACCAACTGCAATGCCAGTGACCCCATTCACAAGCAGATTAGGGAACGAAGCTGGCAGAACGCCGGGCTCTTCAAGAGTTCCATCAAAATTCTGGCGGAAATCCACCGTATTCTTTTCCAGATCATCCAGCATCAATGTGGCTGTAGGGGCCATGCGCGCTTCTGTATATCGCATCGCTGCCGGGGAATCCCCATCAATGGAACCATAGTTCCCCTGGCCGTCCACAAGCGGATAACGCATGGAAAAATCCTGGGCCATACGAGCCATGGATTCATAAACCGCCATATCACCGTGCGGGTGGTATTTACCCAGCACCTCCCCAACAATGCGGGCTGATTTTTTATAAGCGGAATCGGGGCCCATATTCATGTCATGCATGGCATACAAAATTCGGCGATGGACAGGCTTTAAACCATCCCGAGCATCTGGCAAAGCCCGGGAAATGATTACGCTCATAGCGTAATCCAAATATGCCTTTTGCATTTCGTCGTCAATATCTATAGGTCGGATCAAACCAAAATCCATATTTCCTCCAACTACAAAACAACACGGAATACGATTAACCCGGTGTGCTTTCCACGTTTCGTATTCCGTAATTTTTCCACATTCAATATATTCAGGGAATTTAGCCGAAGAGCATTATAACATTAAAAGAGCAGCTATCTTTCAACTTACACCGAAAGGGGATCCAATTCAATTATAAACACTTTTTGAAATCATCTAAACAAACCTCTCCAAGCAGGGTTCCAACTGACAGCCCCCGGCTCTGTCGTGGGGTGTTAAATAAAAAGGATACGGTTCCCATTGAGAAACCGTATCCTGGATGTTATTCTGTGTGAAGAATTATTTTTCTACAACCCCGGTTTCGAGTTCTTCCACTACGGTATCTTCGCTGATCTCGCTGAGATTGATTTCGATTTCCGCTTCACTATCTTCGACTTCAGCATCTGCTTCAGCGCCCAGTTCATCCCCTTTCAGATCTTCGAGTTCAGATGCAAATGGTCCTCCCGTAAAACCAGTGCCAGCAGGGATCAACTTGCCGATAATCACGTTTTCCTTCAGACCGAAGAGGGGATCTTCATCCCGATTCACAGCGGCTTGGGTGAGGATTTTGATCGTATGCTGGAAGGATGCAGCAGACAGGAATGAATCTGTATTCAATGCTGCCTTGGTAATGCCCAGCAAAACATCGTTGTATTTTAGTGGACGTTTCCCTTCCTGGAGCAAATCTTCATTCTCCTGGATTACTCCCATCCGATTAGCCAGTTCCCTTGGCAGAGTATCTGAGCCGCCAGAGTCCGTTACATTCACCCGGGACATCATTTTGGCAATTACAATCTCAAAGTGTTTATCGTGAATATTCTGTCCCTGGGAGCGATAAACTTTCTGGACTTCAGAAAGCATATACTTCTGACAGGCATCTCGCCCGCTGATGCGCAAGATATCATGTGTATTCAATGACCCTTCTGTCAGGCGCTGGGCCGGTTCGACCTGATCGCCATCTTCCACTGCCAGGCGGGCATTGCTGGGAATCTCATAATACTTTTCGTCTTTAACTTCATATGAAACAATAATTGTTCTACCTTCAATGCGAACCCGGCCGCCATTCCTGGCCAGGAGTTTATTATCTGCATCGAGGGAGGCGATCACATCACCTTCATCAACCTTATCTTCATCTTTGACGCGTTTTCGCCAGCTTTTTTCCAGTTCATAAACGTCGCTGATCATTTCACTATGACTGACACGCACTACGCGCATATCACTATAGCGGTCAGATTTCTCGATACTGACTCTGCCGGCAATCTCTGTCAATACAGCTTCACCTTTCGGAGCTTTGCGGGCTTCAAATAATTCTTCAACCCTGGGCAAACCTGTCGTGATGTCACTGGCAGCAGCCACACCACCGGTATGGAAGGTCCTCAGCGTCAACTGAGTACCAGGCTCACCGATGGATTGAGCAGCAACAATACCAACCGTTGCACCTTTCTGAACCGGTTGACCACGTCCCAGATCAAGACCATAACACTTGGCACATAAACCATATTCCAGGGTGCAGGTCAGTGGGGAAAACACCTTTACTCTGTCAACGTTGGATTTCTGGATCTTGCGCGCGATTTCTCGAGATACAATGGTGTTCTTTTCAACCAGGACTTCACCGGTTTCTTGGTCAACCACATGGTCCGCCAAAACTCGGCTGAAAACCCGGTCTTGCAGGGTTTGCCCGGCCACATCTTCTGACCGTTCTAATATGATGCAATTGTCGGTGCCGCAGTCTTCATGGTTGATGATAGCATCCTGGGAAACATCCACCAGACGCCTGGTCAGATAACCGGCATCAGCAGTTCTCAAAGCAGTATCGGCCAGACCTTTACGGGCACCGTGGCTGGAAATGAAATATTCCAGTGCGGTCAGCCCTTCACGGAAACTGGAACGAATGGGAAGCGGGATGATCTGACCAGACGGGTCAGCCATCAAACCTCGCATACCTGCCAGCTGAGAAACCGGACCGAAGCCGCCTTTGGTGGCTCCGGAAAGAGCCATCACAGCCATATTGCCATGGGGATCCATGTTAGCTTTTACCGCATCGCCAACCACCGAAGTGGTTTTCTGCCAAATATCGATTACCCGATCATCCTGTTCCTGGGCAGTCAGCAGACCGCGCCTGAAGCTGCGTTCCACTTCACTGACTTTCTCCAGAGCCTCAGCAACGATCCCTTCCTTCTCGGGTGGAATCTGCAAATCGGCCACTGCAATCGAGTATCCCGATTTTGTTGCAAATTCAAATCCCAAGTCTTTGATCTTGTCAGCTGCCTGGGTAGTAGTGTCATTATCACAATATTCGTAAATTTCAGTGATCAGGTCTTTTACGTCTCCCTTAACCAACGGCCAGTTCATAAACTGGACTTCGTACGGAAGTGAGAGGTTAAAAATGGTACGTCCAACGGTAGTATCGATCACCCGTTCCTCCGGGGCTTCCATCCGCTCACCATCTTCGTCATACCAAGTTTCCGCCAGGAGTTTGATCTTGGTCGGTATTTTTACTTGGTCCAGGAGGTAAGCAGTCTCAACTTCAATCATGGTTGAGAATATCCGGCCATCACCAGGATAAGGACGTTCGTCATCCCGGGTCAGGAAAAATACACCCAAAACCATATCTTTGGAGGGAGCAATGATCGGTTCGCCGTTGGCTGGTTTCAGCAGGTTCTTGGTGGAAAGCATTAACTCTCGGGCTTCCGTAACAGCTTTCTGGGAAAGCGGTACATGGACGGCCATCTGGTCGCCATCAAAGTCTGCGTTGAATGCGGGGCATACCAGAGGATGAAGCTGAATTGCGCTGCCTTCGATCAACTGGACCTCAAAAGCCTGAATACCAAGGCGGTGCAAAGTTGGAGCACGGTTGAGAAGAACCGGACGGCTCTTAACAGCTTCCTCTAATGCTTCCCATACTTCTGGGCGGTTTCGTTCTATTAATCGTTTGGCACCTTTGACGTTTGTCGCAAAACCTCGTTTCTCAAGAATCGAGATCACAAAGGGCCGGAACAACTCCAAAGCCATTTTCTTAGGGAGACCACACTGAGACATCTTCAACTTGGGACCGGACACAATCACGGAACGACCGGAATAATCCACTCGCTTACCAAGCAAGTTCCTTCGGAAGCGTCCTTTTTTACCTTTCAACATATCACTGAGGGATTTTAGTTCCCTGCGTCCCCGACGGGAGAGGGCTTTTCCGCGTTGAGAATTGTCTATCAGCGAGTCTACTGCTTCCTGGAGCATGCGTTTTTCATTGCGGACGATCACGTCCGGAGCACCTAATTCCAGGAGGCGTTTCAACCGGTTGTTGCGGTTGATCACCCGGCGGTAAAGGTCGTTAAGATCCGAGGTAGCAAAACGTCCGCCATCCAGCTGTACCATCGGGCGCAGATCAGGGGGGATTACTGGAAGCACAGTTAGGATCATCCACTCGGGTTGATTTTCAGTGTTCTGGAAAGCATCCACAACCTTCAGCCGCTTAATAGCTTTTTTCTTTTTCTGTTTACTTCCAGTTGTTTTGATCTCGTTCCAGAGTTCCTTAGAGAGGGCATCCAGGTCAAGGCGCTTGAGAATATCGTAAAATGCCTCAGCTCCCATCTCGGCCTGGAAAACCTGTCCCCAGCGGGACCTCAGCTCACGAAACTCCGCTTCGCCGAGAAAGGTCAGAGGTTGTAAGTTCAGCAGTTCTTCTCTCAGCCGTTTGTATTCAGATTGGGCGGAGTCAATCGCTGAACCCAGATTATCACGAAGCAGGCTGATCTCCTGGGTTGTTTCTGCCCGGACTCTGGCTACATCCAGCTTGATGTGTTCCAGTTCATTTTCTTTAGCTTCTTTGAGGCTATCTTCAATATCTGTTAAGCGCTGCTTGACGACATCTTGAATATTGGCGATATGAGCTGTGCTGATCTTCTCTCCTTTTTTAACGATCACAACATCTGTCTCGGGGAAGATCAAGTTATCTTTAGCAGCTTCATCGACACTATCTTGTAGTGTCTTTTCCAGACGCTGGCCCTGTTTGATCACAGGTTCCAGGTCTGCTGCAATTTGTTCATCATAACGGGCAACGACCTCATTTTGCTGTTCTTCCAGCTCTTTCAGGCGGTCTTCCCGTTCAATTTCCTTCGTTTTGATTCCTTCGCTGAAGTCTATCCCCACTTCTCCCTCACCGGAGGTAAAGCGGGTATCAAGCTGTTCCAGCGCTCGTTTTCGAGCTTCTTCATCTACATAGGTGACAATATATTGGGCAAAATATAAGACTCGATCCAGGTCACGGCGTGACATATCAAGCAAACGACCCAAGATAGAAGGGATCCGGCGGGAAAACCACAGATGTGCCACAGGGGCTGCAAGTTCGATATGCCCCATTCGTTCCCGGCGAACTGCGGAACGAGTAACTTCAACACCACATTTATCGCACACGATGCCTTTATAACGAATATTCTTGTATTTTCCACAATGACATTGGTAATCCCGAGTAGGGCCAAAGATTGCCTCACAGAAAAGACCATCTTTTTCCGGGCGCAAACGCCGGTAGTTGATGGTTTCCGGTTCCAGGACTTCCCCGTATGACCAACTGCGGATGATTTCTGGTGATGCCAACCCGATTCTAAGTTTTTGTATCCCCTTAGTTTTCACTAGAAAACCTCCTGTATGATCGCGATCTCAACCGCTTAACCCAAAACCCTCACCAACCGATATTCTTTATCTGCTTCCCTCAACAATCACACTTATCCCTGGCTGATAACTCCAATGAGCGATCAGTCACATAAAACCTTCAAGACAATCAATTGTGAGATCTGTATGTGTCCAAAAAAAGGCACCGCCAGGCAGAACAGATGTTTTAGTACCAGTACGCACAAAATCAAGCGCAAAAGAGTATGCTCTTTAGCGCTCGCATCATGTGAGGGGATTGATATTTAACATGCAACACGCTATTATACAGGTTGAAGGGAGCTCAGTCAAGAGCCCTTCCATGAATTCTGGGACTTATTCACCCATGTAAATTCCCCTGAAATTCCCCCTATCGATCACTGCAGGATCAGTCTACCACAATACCAGGCTTCTTTCCATAAATATTATGGTCTGTTTTTCTTTTCCGGCTGGCGAATTGGAATGGCCAGGGAAAAAGTACTACCAACTCCCAGCTCGCTTTTTATCCAGGCGTCACCTCCGTGCCGTTCTGCGATAGACTTGACAATTGCCAATCCCAGTCCGGTTCCGCCTTGTTTATCCTTTTCCCGGCTTTCGACCCGATAAAATTTCTCAAATAAACGCTGCTGGTCCACCGGGGAAATGCCGATCCCGTTGTCCTCAACCTCAAAGATGATCTTTCCGTCCTCCAGTGTATAACGGACCCAAACATTGCCTCCCTGTTGATTAAAATTGATTGCATTATCTACCAGATTCCTCAAGGCCTGTTGGAGCAAAGCCTTATCGGCCGATATAAATGGAATCGTCTGATTGGGCGGCGCAACATGCAGTTTGATCTTTTTCTGAGAGGCTCTGATCTTAAATGAATCCGCTACTTCGGAGACAATATCAGGAGCTGAAATCATATCGAGCTTTAATCCCACCTCGGCTTCAATCCTGCCCAGATCAAGCAGGTTTTGAACCAGGTGAGACATGCTCTCAACACCTGTAATAATCTTATGGACATAATTTTGCTGCTGTTCATTCAGTTCACCCACCATCTCTAACATGGTAGCGTAACCGCGCATCAATGTTAATGGGGAGCGAAGGTCATGGCTGACCGTAGCAACAAAATCAGATTTCAATTCATCCATTTCCTTTAGCTGAGAGATATCTCTCAGCACACATACCCGGCCCAATTTATGTTCGCCTGATATAACCGGGGAGGCCGTCGCCAGAAAAATCCTTCCATCTTTTAGTTTAACCTCTTTGGATATTTTCCCACCTTGAACACCATTCAGCAGTTCGATCAACTCCTGTTGATCGGTAATCCTTTCAATAGATTCCCCTATCCCAAAATCATGTTCGATACCCAGCAGCTCGGCAGCAACAGGATTAGTAAGCAGCAGTTTATCCTGATGGTCAAGCACCAGGATGGGATCAGGGGTGGAAGCAAGAATTGCGGCCAGTCTTTTCCTGCCGATCTCAGCCCTTCCGAACAGGGAGGAGTTCGTAGCCGCCAAGGCTGCCTGACCGGCCAGGGTGACGATATAACGAACTTCGCTGTCAATAAATGTGTGTGGTTCAAGATAAGCCAGCCAGATGGCACCGTAATATCCCTGTTCGTGCTGAAGGGCAACAATCAAAATTGCTCCCGGCACAGGATCATCTTCCCCAAGATCCAAAAGTGGCATCCTGGCTGGATTCGATAACATCACAGGGGATCGATTGCGGGCTAATTCCAGGATCTGGGGATCCAGGTACGCAAAAGCCTCGGTATCTTCTCCCTGTCCTATGCTAGTCATTTCAGTGCTTTCTGATAATCCCTCCGGAAGGACATCCGCATCCAGTACTATCCTAGCTGAGCTGGCCCCTATCTCAAGAGCAGAGGACAGGATTGTTTCAACAGCATCGCCCATCTCCAAAGACGATGCCACACCCTGGCTGACTGTGAGCAAACGATTGAGTTCAACCATGCGGTTTTTTAAACTCCGGCGCATCTTTTCAAATGCCCGCCTGAGCTGTCCAACCTCATCTACGCGCGGCGTCATGCGTAAGGGATGGTCCAATTCACCCTTGGTGATCCGGTCAGCTTCTTTTGTTAAAACATGGAGCGAGTCAGCAACTGAACTCAACCCAAAATACATCACCGCCATCGTGATCAAAGCAATTAATAACACCACACCGGATAAAGGCGCTGCCAAATCGAGGGCCAGCTGTTGAGCCTTAACCGCTGGCATGGTCAGCATAACTGTCCAGGGCCGCCCGAGAGCTGATCTGATATACACCAGCTGGCGAATGCCATCCGAAGTAGTCTGTTTTGAAAACACTTCTTCATGGCGCAGATCAAAACTCGGGAAGAAAACCCCAAAGAGATCCTCCTCGGAAGAATATAAAACCCGACCTTGTTCATCCAGCAAATACCCCACTCCTCCAAGCTCGTTTATGCCTTTTAGATCGCTGAGAATGGGCTGTGTGAAAGGATTCGATTCTAGGTCGACCAATCCCACCAGCACACCGGATATCTCTCCTTCGGGTGCTGAAATGCTTCCCATAAAGGTTATGATTGTTTTATTTCCCATCCCGGAAGGGGGTGAAACATAAACTTGTACTGGCACTCCATTAAACGCCGATCCCAATCCGACCTGGAATTCTGATGAAAAGGACAGGTTCTGGGTCGTCTGATCGGGATAAGCGCTTATCAATTCAGCATTGGCATCAAATATATAAAATTGGGAATAAAACGGAATAGCCCGGAAGCTTTTTTGCAGCACTTGATCCAGATCCTCAGGGGCGGCAAAATCTCCCGACAGGTCAGAGGCATACTGACTGATTAAACTCTGTCCGGTATTAAAGAAAAAGGGAATCTTATTTGTAGTTGTTCTGGCAATATTTTCCAGCTGGGCTTGGACCATCTTCTCAGCCGATTTCCCGGCCACAAACCAGTTTACAAGCAGGAGGACCAGGACCAACACCAAAGTTAATGAGACCACATACTGCAGGAATCGGATTTTTATACTGCTTTCAGAAGGAGAAGGTTTTAATTTTGATTTGATCCCATCCACCTGGGGAAAAGCTACCAGGGCAAATTCCACAATCAAACCTGCAATAGCAAAACAGGCCGCCACAGCCACCACACCTGTTCGGGCATTTGAGATAGCGAAGTCAAGATTTTCTACGACCGAGCCAGATGCCCAGAAAAAAGCCCCCGTGATATTAACCAGGGAATGGATAACTGCGATTAACAGGCTAGCCAGAAACGGACGTCTTAAGATACTGAAAATGGCAGTTCGATAGCGTTGGCGGATCGCAACTGATACCAGCATGGCAAAAAAGGTGAACTCAATGACAGTGAAGGGCGAATGAGTATCCCAATAAGCCAGGCATATCCCTGAGATCAACCCAATTACCGAAGCGCTAGCCGGGCCCAGGATCCAACCAGCGATCAGTGCGGGCACCGCCGCCAGGATCATTAATGCGCCGCCAGTTGGTTCCAGAGACATATTGGGAAGAGGTATTGCCCCCCATTCTGGTAAGCGAAAGCCGAGGAAAACGGCCGTGATAGGAGCTAGGGTTAACAAAATCCCAAACAGAAACCACTGCTGTTCCTTCATTTCCCGTTGGTAATCACGCCAATGCCAATTCCCGTAAACCAGTCCAGACACCATCACAATCAACGCCAAAATCCCCAGCCTATTTGAAGGCCAGATCATATATGCGGGGGCATTAAATAGGGTAAGAATGAAGGGCATCATTTCCTGGATTGTGTCGATCGGAGTTGGTTAAAATCCATACTCGATTATAGCATGGTTCAACCCTCAAGTTTCCCCCTAAGTTTTCTGGAAGGTGATTAGATCAGTCCTCAGGTTCTGGAAAAACCACCGGTTCTCCAGCCAGGATTTTCTCGTATTCAGCATACACTCCCCGATAATTTTCAGGAAGCAGGGAAGCCAGCCGAGCCATAATTATATCGGTGTTTTTCTGACGCATAAGCCGCCGCTCTTCTCCACGCCCTTCCAGAGGAGGCAGCTTGAACGGTTCTCCAACGATCATCTGAATAGGAGGTCGTTTACCCTTTAACCCTTTGTGGAGGAATTCCATTGTATTGCCAACCACAGCCGCAGGGACAACCAAAGCATCTACTTTGTCAATGATATAAGCAACCCCTGATTTTCCTCGCCGTAAACCTGGTGAATGAGACCGGCCTCCCTCTGGGGAAATCATTAAAGGACGATCGTCTTCAAAAACCTTCATTACCTGGTTAAAAACCTCCCTATCGAATTGAGTCCTATCCACCTGAACGCCAGCCCACATTTTCGCTACAATCGATACACCTGGGCGCTCCCAGACTGCCGCTGCCCCAATGATCTCAATGATCTTTGGCCAAAATGCAGCAATAAAAGGCACCTCCACCAGCGAGACATGATTAAAGACAACTACATATCTATTATGGTCGGGGATATTTTCCATTCCGTATAATTCAACTTTTCCCAGCAAATGAAAAAAGGTCCTAAAAAAGACCCGCAGAAATCTCCTGGAAATCCTGGTCCAAATAGATACCCGATATCGGTCGTCCATGTTATTCCTTTATCACATTCAGAGCTATTTTTTCGATTTTGGAAACAACTTCTGAGATACTCATATCATCCGTATTAATTAAAACCGCATCAGCAGCCGCACGTAACGGGGCTATTTCTCTTGTAGAATCAATATTATCCCGTCTTTCCAGCTTTTTAAGGATCCTGGAAAAATCGACATTTTCCCCGCGTTCCACCCGTTGTTTATATCTGCGATTTGCTCTTTCTTCAACACATGCGTCCAGGTAGATCTTCAAATCTGCTTCTGGCAGGACAACTGTGCCAATATCCCTGCCAACCATGATCACCTTTCCATTCAACCCGATCCTGCGCTGCTGCTTTGTGAGCGCTTTTCTTACCCCCGGGTAAGCAGATACTCGAGAAACTCGCGAATCTACTTTCTTCTTTCTGATCTTCCAGGTGACATCGATTCCATCAGCAATGACATCATATTCTCTGCCATCCTCCTGGGACGGTGGAGCAACATCGATTTTGATCCTGTCCGCCAGATAAGTTACCTTAGACTCATCTTTGGTTGAGATTTTTTTATGCAAGGCCATCCAGGTCACAGCGCGGTACATCACACCAGTATCAAAAAAAAGATAGCCCCATTTTTTTGCCAGCTGGTTGGCAATGGTCGTTTTCCCAGAAGCGGCAGGACCATCAATGGCAATGATATTTGGATATTTCATATTCCTCAAGTTTCTACTTATCTGCTTTATTTACAATTCCAGGTTGAACTCTAATAACCTGAGAATATGTCGTTTCGAATCCAGAGGATTATATCCTCTTTTTCCACTGGTCCAGATCGGTAAGCAATCCAACTAATCCAATCAGGCGGGATGATCCCATCCCATCCTGGTCTGGTTTCTAGAGTAAAATCCTGGCCGCGATACATTTCCTGGTTAACCTGGAAATATTCAATATCGGATGTGATGATCACCGGGGGTAAACTGTCCTGATCCAGCGATCCCTGATATTTAAACCCCTCCAGATCACGCAGCGTCCAGCGCAGTGAATCCCAGGAACCTATCACCACTCCCTGGATAGCGTCTCCGCGTCCGGTGTAAGTGATGCTCGCATCGTAAATTGAATCATGGAGTAATTTGGTCTGTCCCGCGCCTGAGCCATCCGACCAAAAAGAACGGGGATCACCCTGGCGAAGATATGCACCTTGAGTCAATGCGGAAAGCATGTAGATTGTCAGCATCGCTGCTGAACCGAGTCCCAACCCTTTCAGAGAAACGGGCCAACCCCACTCAGCGGCTGCGATAGTCATTGATAAAATCACCATTGCCGATGAAGCCGCAATCAATCCCCACTGCAGGAGAACTGCCCGCGAATTCCCGACCTGGAAGACCATGCTGGTAAATGTTAACCAGTTCAAAACGATCAAAACTCCAACCAGCCCGGCCATTAGATAAACGACCCAAAAATCTCTCTCCAGATGATAAATTCGGAATAATTCTCTGGCAGTAGCGGCCCAAAGCGGAAAAACAAGCCAGATCAGATCAACCGCCTGCCGACCGGGAATTATAAGTAAGACTTGGAGGGATAAAACGAACCAGATCGAGCTGAACTTTCCAACTTGATCACCTTTCCGCCAGGATGAGATAAATCCCAAAATGCCAAAAACCAGGATGAATGGATTGCTGACAGCCAGGTTAATCAAAACGCGCAGGGGATGAAAACCGCCAGGTTGGATCAAGCCAGTTATAAATTCAGGCAGCGAACCAGCCCAGGCACTTAACCCCTGAAAATTTCCCAGGAAAAAAGATCCCACCATTATTATCACCAGCAGCGGGACCAGGAAGATTTCAAATATAACCGGCAGTTGGCTTTTTTCGCTTCTAAGGGATGATAACCTGTTTTGAGCATATCCTCTCAGGTCAAAAACGCCAAGCAGGCTGCTCACAAATGCAGTCAATAACAGCAGCAGGGATCCCAGCCAAAAAGCAGGACCAGAAAAAAGCCCCATACCAAGGAAGATCACCAACCAACCCAATTTTCCTGAATGGAAGGCTGCTGCTGCCAGAAGGATAAAAACGAGAGCAGACATGGGACTGGCTGCTATTCTGGAAACCGATGCCAATGCCGGGTCAAAAGCCAATCCGGCCGCAAGTATCAAGGCAGGGGTATGGTCCAGCCGTTTTCTCAGCAGAAAAGGAACCCAGATGATAAAACTGCCAACAAGAGCCGGCCAGAAGCGGGCCAGGAAATCACTCCCGTCAAATAATGAGAACAGGACCTCTGTAAAGGACAGGTAACCAACCTGGGATCCTACTGGGATTGACTCTCCCAGGTGAAGCTGCCAGGCTTGATACGCCCAGGCTGCTTCCGAATCTACCAGGGGTGACCTCCCAAGCAGCATCAGGCGCAACAGCAGGGCTGTTATAAAGATCAGGCTGTATATGAGTATTTCTCTTGTTATCCTGCTTTCTTTGTTCATACTGTCCAATCCTGTCGAGATGAATTCCTATATTCCTGTACTGGTATTTAATTTGATGAGGCGGGAGGTATCTGGAAGATCGTCAACCGGTCATTTTGGAATACAGGTTGGAGGTGCAAAATGAACTTGTCGGCATTCAACCCATTGGGGCAATTTTCACTGCCAGCGGCATATTTAGTATATTCCACATCGCCAATCGCCAGATAAAGGACGTTATACTTTTCCAGCACAGATTTGGCAACCTCCCATTGATGAGTACAGTAAAGTGTAGCTAGATCTTCTTTTCGGGGGTTAACTAATTCAGAGTTTCCCCGCCACTGGACTTCATGAAAATCCCAGCCCAGAATTGTTGTATTCCCGGTATATGTGGACAAACGGGAATGGGCAGTTGAATAACTTTCACCTGCTGCCTCAGCAATGACGCCGCTGGGTGCATTCCGGAGCCATTCGACACCTTCATAATCTGATTCCGGATAGAGATAGGCTCCGTCCAATGATAAACCAGCCTCTCTGGTGAAATTATTAGTTTTAGTTTGTATACCAAGTATTGTGTAAAACAAACCCATTACCATTGACAGGGTTAAACCGCTATAAATCAAATATCGCCAGGGTGTTTTTAGAGACTGAAATAATCTTACTGTACCATAAGCGGCAGCAATGCTCCACAACAGCCAGGCTTGATAATAGAACTTAAATATTGTATTGATCCTGTATCCAAATAGATCTTTCAGGAATAAGAACTCGGGGAATAATACCAGAGTCATTCCGGCAATGATCAATACCAAAACAAAGCTGTTGGCGGATTTTTCGGGTAGATGAATTTTGTTCTTTTCCTGTGGTTTTTTATGGAAGATCAATCCCCAACCAAGGATTGAGAGAGCGATGATGGTGATCAATGTACCTGGGATCATAACTCTGCGCCGCAATCCTTCCACCAGAACCTGGTTCAATTCAAATCCCCCGACCGATCCCAGAAATAAGGGAAGAAGCTCAGTGCCGTCCGCTCTTAGCGGGAACCAGCCCATCAACCCGACCATCAGCAGCATCAGCACTAATAAACCCAGAACCAGCGAGCCTGTTAATGCCAGTCCGGTACCGGGGCTGCCAACAGGTTCCTTTTTCTTCCAGCCTGTGATCAACCAGGCAAAAATCGGCACTAAGAGCGGTCCAAACATAACCCAGAATTGGTTTCCTTTAGTTATATATAAAACATTAGGAATAATGCCCCCAGCCTGGGAAGCAAACCCAAGGTACCAGGGAAAGTACATCACTCCGCCTGTCAAACCCAGGGTCGTGCCGAAGAACAGGAAATCCCTGACTAATTCAACAGTCTGCCAATTTGATTGATCTCGTTGATTGCGCAGAGCATAAACACCGGCCAGTATACCGACATACATCGGAAAGTTCCAAATATTCAGAAAAGCCATACCACCTGCCAGCCAGGCTAAGATCAGGAAGAAAAGCGGGGAAATTTCAATAGGTACCAGTGTGATCCAGCGGAATGATTTACTTTTAGGGCGTAGAAAAAGCGCCAGGGCAAATCCTAATATCAGGAACACATAAGGTATCGAGAGCACATGGGGATGAAGGTCAGACAGTAAGAATGAGAAAAATGGGAACTCACTGATCACTTCTTTGCCAAAACCGGAAAAATCGTAATCCTGAATCACCCGGGAAGCACGCCACCACCACCAATGGCCAAATGAGTCCCCGAGCGGCGGATCGACCAGATTTTGTATATCCAGCCAGTTCCAGAAAGGCGAACTGGTCTGTTCAGGTAATCCTCGCCAGAACAACTCTTTAGAATGAAGATAGTGCAGAAAACCTTCCCAGTTGCTAAGGATCAGAGTAAAAAATGGTCCTAATAAGGCTGGGAGGAGCTGAGAGTCTTTTTTACCTGTCCTCAATGCCAGCAGGTTATATAAAATACCAAATGATCCAAGCGCAGCCAGGGCAAAGGTCAGTGATACACCCAGGTTGAAAGCAATGCTGCCGAGAGTGCCGGCAAATTTAGCCAGCATAGCAACCATAACATAACCAAAGTAATAATAGGAAATCGCATAACCTGATAACCAGGGGTCTTTGGGGGGCAGGGTATCGGAGTACAGGATGGCATTGATAAATGCCAGCTCCATCGGTTTTTCTGTCCCCAGAATCTCGGGATTCAGTGACCGGATCAAAGCCCACCCGGCAAAAGCCGCCAGAAAGAGGATTTCCGTGGTAATGATTAAACGCCAGCTGGATCGAATCCAATCCCAAAGGTCTGCAGTCCCTCTCTTTCGCAGAACCAGCAGGCTGGATCCTATAACAAGCAAAAAAGTAAAGATCAATCCAGCCATGTTATTGGCTGTAAATCCGAGGCGGCCCAGGATCCAGTACAAGTAACCCCAGAGCAGTAATCCGAAGATTTTTGAAAAAGTGAAACCACGGCCCGGGATATCAGAGAGCGTGTGGAATAAGAGTGGAAAAACAATCCATCCCAGAGCAGTGACAAGCACATACCAGGCTATAAAATCAAGCATAATATTTCCTAATCAGCTACTGAGATCGTTTGATAAATTGTAGTGTCCTGGCTCTGATAAACCACCTGCCACAGAGTACCCAGACCTTGTTCAAACTTACGTATGCCTTCTGGAAGATAATTGGCACGCTCCAGCTGACCAACAATTATATAACTGACTTGATATTTCTCAAGAAAATCTCCGGCAGCGACCAAATCGTCAGTATCATAAAAGGCATTCACGTCCTCCACCCTGGAAAAGATCCAGTCCTGGGGCGTCAGAGTTCGCTGCTGGCGCTGGTGCCAATTCCATCCTATAACTCCCGGCAGCCCGGTATATACAGTGTACCTTGTGCCCCAGTGGTATTCAACCTGATTGGCTTCCACAATAACCGGTGAGCCTTGAATATTATCCTGCATCCAGCGAATCGCATCATAATCCTGGGAAAGATCAAGAGCTGTATCCAGATCGTAATAGGTGGCATACCGCATAAACTCCATCCCATCCAGGGTATGGGGTGCGGACATCTCCATCCGGTCTTTGATTTTTGCCACACCGCCTAAAATCGGGTATAGCGCAGCCCCGGTTAGCAATATCATAAACAGGATCTGCCAGATGATCTTGAGGGGGGATTTCCTGTTATTCCCCAAGGAGATCAGCCAGCAGAGAGCAGCAGCAGAACTAACGGACATAAAGGTCCAGGCCTGCAGATAGAATTTAAATACTGTATTCATCCGGCCAATATCGCCTTCTACATACACAAGCTCAACCATCAGGGTGATCGCCAAGCTGGTCCCGATCATAAATAAGACAAAACCTTTCATCAAACTCTGGCCGGGGCGCAGTATTAAAATCAGAGCCCAAACCATAACTGGAAGAACGAACCAGATGATATGGACCCCCCCGCCAATAAGAGTGAAACCACCCACAGAAAGGTCGTTCTCCAGGGTGACTCCGAAACTGACAATGATCACTATCATTATCAGCAGGCCGGCGATTATCAGTTCTCGGTATTTTTTCAATTTACTGAGTTCCGAAACAGGAGTTTTCGCCATCCAATCCACAGTTTCCGCAAACATCCAGCCGACAAGGATCAGAAGGAAAAATCCCCAATGAGAGAAATATTCACCTACCGGTGTGTGAGTCCCAAACCAGGGTTTGATGCTGGTATATCCTTCTCCGTACCAGTTTGCATAAGGCTGGAAAGTGATAAACGCAAAAACAAGGAATAACAGCAATCTCAGCGCAGGTTGGAACCAGATGTATCCCTGTTCTTTGCTTTCCTGCCACCAGGCATAGATCAGCGCAGCAGCTCCCAGGGCTAAGTAGGGATAAAAATCCCAGGTATTTGTCGGGCGCAGAACGCCAACAGCTAATCCACCAACCAGCGGTACCCCGATCAAATTTCCGAAACTATATTGATTAATTCCCTTCTGGCGGGTTGATTTAATGATCGACAATACCCAAGCAAAGGCCAAGACAGTCAACGGCAGAGATATGAAGTGGGCATGAGGATCCCCATATAGGAATGTGAAAAAAGGGAATTCTGTGATCGGTCCGCCATGTTCACTGCCAATCACCCGGCTGGGATTCCAATACCATTCATCCAGCCTGTAATGTAATGTTGGGGTATAAAAAAGCTGGACAAAACCCAATAGGGTCCACTTAACTCGCTGGAAGAAATTTCCATCTAAAACATTCATTCCTGCGGATGCCAGCTTCTGCAAACCCCTTAACACCATCTGGATCACTCCCAGGTTACCAAAAATAGCCAGGCCTAAAACACCCGAGCCACCGGCAAGGTAAGGCAAGTCATGGAGTTTATGTTCAGTGGTCTTTCCATTTAACAGGTTCCAGGCAATAGAAAAGGCCCCCAAACCAAGAGTCATGAACAGGGTGGGAAGAATTAAATTATAGGCGAATGAGGGCACTATACCCAGCAGCTTGGTCAGAACGCCAACAAACACAAATCCAAAGTAATAATAATTGATATACCCTCCCGCAAACCAGGGATCATAGGGCGGGAAGGTCGTGCTTTTTAGGACCGCATTGAAATAAGAGAAATCCATCGGCCTCTCGCCGCCCTTCCAGGGATGCCAAAGGTCAGGATTACCAAAGCGGATCAAGATCGCTGCCACGAACAGGGTCAGGGCAAGGATCTCAATTGTCAGGTAATATCGCTTGGCTCCCTTCCATTCTTGCAGAAGATCTTCCCTTTGACGGTAACCAGCATACAATCCGGCACAAGCCAACAGGAATAAGACACTCAGAATTGTGCTCCTCAGGAATGGAATTCCGGCGGACCCAGCAAGCCAAACCAGATAAGAGAGCAGCAAAAGTCCAAAGGTACGGGCCAGAGGATACCCTTTATCTGTTAACCCGGGCAAGACCAACCTCATAAGCGGGTATACCAGCAATCCGATCAGAAACAGGACTGCATACCACAACACTACACCAGCTATCTGATATTTATTCTGAAGGGAATCTAAATCAAAGA
>Ga0307419_10000022_pt1 | contig 50279 bp, 43 predicted proteins | sample SalMarWE160230MG_2_FD_202512 | JGI IMG/M metagenome (GOLD analysis project Ga0307419, IMG submission 202512) | Salt marsh sediment microbial communities from the Plum Island Ecosystem LTER, Massachusetts, United States - WE1602-30 | ecosystem: Environmental > Aquatic > Marine > Intertidal zone... | reverse complement strand
CCGACCTGATCGAGATAATGCCGGATCGCCGCATCAAGGCCTCGATGTGATGTGCAAGCGAACTGCATCACCTGGGAAAGCCCGGGAGCGCCAAGCTCGGCGATCGCGAAACGCGCGTTCGTCCCGCCAATGTCTGCAACCAAAGCCGTGGCGGGCGGTCCTGATACCTGATTCATGACGAGCGACAATCATGGCCTCATCCTCAAATCTCGAGGCCCTGGGGTGGCCCATGGTATTGCCATCCGCTATGAGGCGCCACCCGTCAGGGGATTCGTGCTCACCACATGCCGCCGCGACCCCCCTGCCGACTCACATGCCGGCGAAGGGTAGAAACCGGAATTCACAAGCCTCCGGACGGAAGCTGAGCCGCCATCGCCCGCGCACAGCTTGAGACGAGAAATCCAGTATTGCCCCTTTTTCGTGCAGCATTCGCCCATGCAGGCGGCAATTGATCCAAAATTTCTCTTTGTCTATGGTAAATTAGCAACAGCCAGCGAATGTTTTTCCGGAACGCCAAGCTTTTTATTGCGCCCGGCCCCAACCCGCATATTTTAGTTCCCAGAAACGCCGCCCGGTAAGGAGCGGCGGAATTCGACGACAGGCACAGGCCGACAAGGCTGACAATTGGGGGACTGAGAATGGCTCGGCACAACGGGGAAGTGTGGATCAAATCGTGCGCTTTGGGGCTAGCGCTGGCCGCGGGTTTGGCGCTGCCAGCCCAGGCTCAAGACCAGAAATTATCGCTGTCGGCGACGGCGACCTTCACCACCGATTACGTATTCCGCGGCATCTCGCAAACGGCCGAGAATCCGGCCATCCAAGGGTCGTTCGACGCCACATACGGAATCTTCTATTTGGGGATGTGGGGATCGAACCTCGATTTCGGCGGCGCCGGTTCCACTGACATCGCCAGTATGGAAATCGACTACTATGGCGGCATCACGCCAACCTGGAAGGGCATCAGCTTCGATATCGGCGGCATCTATTACACCTATCCGGGCGCCTTCGACCCGGGTGCCGAGTTCGATTATTTCGAGCTGAAAACCGGCGCCTCTTACACTTTCGCCGAGAAGCTCACGGTTAGCGTCACCAATTACTGGTCGCCCGAGAATTTCGCCGAAACCGGCGACAACGACGTGCTCGAGTTTGGCCTCGGCTATGCTTTCGCCGGCAAGCTCTTCAACTTCTTCACGCCGACGATCGACGGTGTGTATGGCCATCAATGGGGTGACAGCGGCTCCGGCGGCTTCGACTATGATTATTGGAACGCCGGCTTGACGCTCGGATTTATGGATCACTGGTCCGCCGACGTGCGCTACTGGGATACCAGTGGTATCTCCTGCCCGAGTGGCGTAGGGGGCTGCGACGCGCGGGTGGTCGGAACCGTCAGCGCGAGCTTCTAGACTTTCATAACTTCCCCAAAAAGCACTTCCCACTAGGGCGCCCCTTCGGGGCGCCCTTCTCTATTTTGACGGCAAGTTTCTGTCGAACGCCGTCTCCCCGACGTACATTCAAGCACATTGCCGTCTAAGACCCAGCCCTATGCCTCCGCTTCGGCCAGGCTGTTGCCCTTGACACGTCCAGAGACGAAGGCGTTTCTTGAGACACGGAAGCGTTGAGCAGTTGCGCATCAAAACCTACCTATAACCGTGATGCGCTGACGGAGATTTGCTTGAATTTGATCGCCAAGAAGTTTCCAAGTGCGGCCCTGATCGGCGGAAAGTGGGTCACGTCGGATAAGACCTTTCCAGTCTACGATCCGGCGACCGGCGTCGAAATCGCGGCCGTGCCGGACCTCGGTGCCGACGACGCGACGCGCGCCATCGACGCCGCGAGCCAAGCCTTCCCGGCCTGGTCGGCCAAGACCGCCAAGGAGCGGGCGGCGATCCTTCGGCGCTGGTTCGATCTCATCACCGCCGAGACTGAAACCCTCGCTCAATTGATGACGATTGAGCAAGGCAAACCGCTGGCGGAAGCGCGTTCCGAGGTCGCTTATGGTGCTTCTTTCATCGAATGGTTCGCCGAGGAGGGCAAACGCGCCTATGGGCGGACGATCCCCACTACCGACGCCTCCAAACGCTACCTCACCATCAAGCAGCCAATCGGCGTGTGCGCCGCAATCACGCCGTGGAACTTCCCGATTGCCATGATTACGCGGAAAGTGGCGCCGGCGCTTGCCGCAGGCTGCACCGTCGTAGTCAAGCCGGCGGCTGAGACGCCGCTCTGTGCGCTGGCTGCCGCCAAGCTTGCCACCGATGCCGGGCTGCCGGCGGGCGTGCTCAATATCGTCACCACCGACGACGCGCCCGCGGTGGGGCAGGTCTTCTGCGAGGACGTCAGAGTCCGCAAACTGTCCTTCACGGGCTCGACTGCGGTCGGCAAGTTGCTCTACCGCCAATGCGCCGACACGGTGAAGAAACTCACGCTCGAGCTCGGCGGGAATGCGCCCCTCATCGTGTTCGACGACGCAAATCTCGAGCAGGCGGTGGCCGGCACCATCGCGTCGAAATACCGCAACGCCGGCCAGACTTGCGTTTGCGCCAACCGTATCCTGGTGCAATCAGGCATCTACGATCGCTTTGCCGCCGCCCTGGTCGAGGCGGTCAAGAAACTCGGCGTGGGGTCAGGCCTCGAGGCCGGTACCGATATCGGTCCGCTCATCAACAGCGAGGCGATCGACAAGGTCGAGACGCTGGTCGGCGACGCCGTCGACAATGGCGCGAAGGTTTTGTTGGGCGGAAACCTCGATGCCGCTGGCCCGCTGTTCTACCGGCCGTCGGTCCTGGGCGACGTCGGCCCCGAGATGAGCATCGTGCGCGAGGAGATTTTCGGCCCTGTGGCCACGCTCATTCGCTTCGATAGCGAAGAAGAGGCGATCGAGCTCGCCAACGATACTCCGTTTGGGCTTGCCGCCTATCTGTTCAGCCAAAATTTGAGCCGTGCTTGGCGTGTGGCCGAGAGTCTCGAAGCCGGCATGGTCGGCGTCAATGAAGGCATCTTCTCCAACGAGGTCGTTCCGTTCGGCGGGGTCAAGGAGTCCGGTCTCGGCCGCGAGGGCGCCGCCGAAGGCTTGGAGGAGTATCTCGAAACCAAATATATCTGCCTGGGAGCGGTCGATGCATGACGCTTTCGGTAGCGACATGAGCGCAAAGCTTGCCACCAAAGATCTCGACGCGTTTTGGATGCCGTTCACGTCGAACCGCCAATTCAAGAAGGCGCCGCGTCTGCTGGTCAGCGCCGAGGGGATGTACTTCACCGCCGCCGACGGCCGCCGCGTGCTCGACGGAACGTCCGGCCTATGGTGCGTGAACGCCGGTCACTGCCGGACGAAGATTGTCGAGGCGGTGCGCAAACAGGTTGGTGAACTCGACTTTGCCGGCAACTTCCAGATGGGCCATCCGCGCGCCTTCGAGTGCGCGGCGAAGCTCGCCAATATCGCTCCGCCGGGTTTCGACCATGTGTTCTTCACCAACTCTGGGTCGGAATCGGTCGAGACCGCTCTCAAGATGGCGCTCGCTTATCACCGCGCGCGCGGCAAGGCCACCAAGACGCGCCTGATCGGCCGTGAGCGCGGCTATCACGGGGTGAATTTCGGCGGCACCTCGGTCGGCGGAATCCTCAACAATCGCAAGATGTTCGGGACTTTGCTCGGCGGCGTCGACCATATTCGCCACACCCACGATTTGAGCCGCAATGCATTTGCCCGCGGTGAGCCCGAGCATGGCGTCGAGCTGGCCGACGATCTCGAACGGCTGGTGGCGTTGCACGATGCCTCGACCATCGCCGCGATCATAGTCGAACCGGTGGCGGGCTCGACCGGCGTGTTGGTCCCGCCGAAAGGCTATCTCAAACGTCTCGCGGCGATCTGCGCCAAGCACGACATTTTGCTCATCCTCGATGAAGTCATCACCGCCTTCGGCCGTCTGGGTGCGCCGTTCGCCGCGGAGTATTTCGATATCTCACCCGACATCATCACCACGGCGAAGGCGCTGACCAACGGCACCATCCCGATGGGCGCGGTGCTGGTGAAGAACAAGGTCTACGACGCCTTTATGAATTGTCCCGAACAGGACATCGATTTCTTTCATGGCTACACCTATTCGGGTCACCCGGTGGCCTGCGCCGCTTCGATCGCGGCGCTTGAGCTGTACACCGAAGAGGGATTGCTCACGCGCGCCGGCGAGCTTGCATCCTACTGGGAAGACGCGGTCCACTCGCTCAAAGGTCTTCCGCACGTCATCGATATCCGCAATATCGGGCTGATCGGCGCGATCGAGTTCGATCCCATTCCGGACGCGCCGGCCAAGCGCGCCAATGACCGCTTCGCCAAGGCTTTCGAGCAGGGCCTGTTGGTGCGTGCGACCGGAGATATCATCGCCCTGTCGCCGCCGCTCATCATCGACAAGAGCGAGATCGACAAGCTCATCGATATCTTTTCTAACGTTTTGAAAACAACCGGCTAAATCGCCGCCTCGAGCCTCCTAGGGCAAAAAAAGGGGCCGGTCCGTTTGGGGGGAGGAAAACGGACCGGCCGAATGGACGCATGGGGATGCGTCCGGGGGGTTTTTGTTCCGCCGCCTGCTTATGCGGCGCGCAAATGGTCGCGTCGGCGCGAGATCCGGTCGAAGCCGAGCGAGGCGGCGACCGCTTCATTCATGATCCGCCCCTTATGGACATTGAGGCCGGCGGCAAGATGCGGGTCATGGTCGAACGCCGCCAAGCCTTTGTCGGCCAGCTTGATCACGAACGGGAGCGTCGCGTTGTTCAGCGCCTGCGCCGAGGTGACGGGTACGGCACCCGGCATATTGGCGACGCAGTAATGGACGATGCCGTCAATTTCGAAAGTCGGATCGGCATGGGTGGTCGGCCGCGAAGTTTCGAAACAGCCGCCCTGATCGATGGCGACATCGACCAGCACGGCGCCGCGCTTCATATTGGGGAGCATGTCACGGCGGACGAGCTTCGGCGCGCTCGCGCCGGGCACAAGGGCTGCGCCAATGACGACGTCGGCTGCGAGCACTTCGGTCTCGATGGTGTCCATGGTCGATGCAAGGGTTCGCGCGCGGCCACCGAACAACTCGTCGAGTTGACGCAAGCGCGGCAGGGACCGGTCGATGATGGCGACTTCCGCGCCAAGGCCTGCGGCCATGCGCGCCGCATGCGTGCCGACCACGCCGCCGCCCAGCACCACGACTTTGGCCGGGCGAACGCCGGGAACGCCGCCCATCAGCACACCGCGGCCGCCGGCCGGACGGCGAAGACCGATTGCAGCGGCCTCAATCGCCATGCGCCCGGCGACTTCGCTCATGGGTGCGAGCAACGGCAGACCGCCGTTTTGATCGGTCACCGTCTCATAGGCGATTGCCGTCGCACCGGATGCCAATAGCCCGCGAGCCTGCTCGGGATCGGGGGCAAGATGCAAGTAAGTGAAAAGGATTTGATGCGGCTTGAGCCGGCGATACTCGGCCGCCTGAGGCTCCTTGACCTTGACGACCATGTCGGCCGCGGCGAACACCTCGTCCGCCGTGGGAAGGATGCTGGCGCCCGCTTTCTCATAGGCCGCGTCGTCGGCGAAGATCCCGGCGCCCGCGCCGGACTGCACCGCGACCTCATGCCCGCGCGCCACGAGCTCGCGAACGGAGCCGGGCACAAGCCCGACCCGGAACTCATCGCATTTGATCTCGGTGGGAACGCCGATGCGCATTTAGGTCTTCCGCAAAAAGATGTTCGTTCAGCCTGCCAAGGCTGCCAGAAATCGGGAAAAGATTGTTGGCGTTTTGTCGTGCAAAACGGTAAGATTATGCGTAATTACTGCGATAAAACGTATATTAGCGCCGAAAAATGACGGAAGTAGACCTAGATACGCTGGATCGCGCAATCGTGGCGGCCCTGCTTCAAGACGCGCGTTTGAGCCAGGTCGAGCTTGCCGAGCGTATTCCTCTGTCTCCGACAGCGATCGCCAGGCGTATCCGCGCCCTTGAGGAGAAGGGGGTGATCGAGGGCTATCAGGCCCGCGTCAGCCGCCAGGCCTTGGGCCTGAACATCACCGTCTTCGTGCAGATCGGCTTGACCAGTCAGAACGAAGACTTGCTCCGAGCCTTCGAACAGGCAGTGGTCAAAGCGCCCTCGGTCGTCTCCTGTCACCTGATGTCGGGCGAGGACGATTACCTGGTCACGATCATGGCGCGTGACATTGCCGATTTCGAGCGCATCCATAAGGAACAGCTTTCGCGGCTTCCGGGTGTGAGCCGGTTGAAATCGAGCTTTGCGCTGAGGGATGTGATCCACCGGTCGCTGCCTGCGTCATGCTTGCTTCCTTCGCGCACATGATCGTGCCGATGCCACCGCAAGCTCCCGCATTCCCGGCTTTCCTTGTGGCACCCCGCGCTATCCTCGATTAACATCAGCCGTTGTTACAGGATTTGGAGAGCCCGCCTTTTTCTTGCGGTTACGCCATCTCGTTTGGGGGAGCCGATGGCATGAAGCCAATACTTAGCGTAATTGCCGCCTCGATTCTTATTCTTGCATTTTCGAACGCCGCTCTTGCCCGGATGCTCACCACTGTCGGCGAAGGGGAGGGCGAGCTCGATATCATTGCCTGGCCCGGCTACATCGAACGCGGCGAGTCCGACAAGACCTATGACTGGGTCACCGGCTTCGAGAGCGAGACGGGCTGCAAGGTCAATGTTCAGACCGCGGCGACCTCGGACGCGATGGTCACGCTCATGACGCAAGGCCGGTTCGACCTTGTCACCGCCTCGGGCGATGCGTCCTTGCGCTTGATCGCCGGCAAGAAGGTCCAGCCCATCAATACCGGCTTGATCCCAAGCTGGGACACGATTGACGAGCGGCTCCAGAATGCACCTTGGCATACCGTCGATGGCACCCACTACGGCGTTCCCTATCAGTGGGGGCCTAACGTCCTCGCTTACAATACCGACATCTTCAAGAAGGCACCGACCAGCTGGTCGGTGGTGTTCGATGAACAGACCTTTCCCGACGGCAAGAGCAACAAGGGACGGGTCCAGGCCTATGACGGTCCGATCTACATTGCCGACGCCGCGCTCTATCTGATGAAAGCAAAACCCGAGCTCGGGATCGAAAATCCATACGAACTGAACGCCGAGCAATACGCAGCGGTCATCGACCTGCTTCGGGCGCAGAGCAGGCTGGTCGGCCGCTACTGGCATAATGCCCAGGTCCAGGTCGATGACTTCAGGAACAAGAAGGTGGCCGCGTCCTCGTCCTGGCCGTTCCAGGTCAATCTCTTGACGGCCGAGAAGAAACCGATCGGCACAACCATCCCCTCCGAAGGAGCCACAGGCTGGGCCGATACCACCATGATGCATGCGGACGCCGCGCACCCGAACTGCGCCTATCTGTGGCTCGAGCATTCCTTGCAGCCCAAGGTTCAGGGCGATCTCGCCTCCTGGTTCGGTTCAGTCCCCGCAGTCCCGGCGGCCTGCAAAGGCAATGCCCTTCTGGGTGACACCGGTTGCGCCACCAACGGCTTCGACAATTTCGATCAGATCTGGTTCTGGCGAACGCCCACGGCGAAATGCGAGCAAGAAGACGCGTGCGTGCCCTATTCACAATGGGCCAGGGACTACATCGGCATCATCAGCCAATCGCACGCAAACTGACGTAAAAATCCTGAAAAAGGGCCGCGGACCGCGTTCCTCGCGAGTTGTATTGCCGCCCGTCCCATGCTTTCTTTGCCCGCCTTCCGGGGAGAAACTGCCAGCATGTCGAATTCAAGCCCGCGCCAGCCTAAGCCCGAGCGCGCAAGCCCCACAGTGTTCAAGAACGTGGTCAACCCGTTCTGCGGCACGCTCGCCGACGATCTCGTGGTCGAGCGGAGCGGGGGCGGCCTCAAGGTGGTCGAGAACGGCTCCCGAGAATCAATTGCTGGCTTCGAACGCAAATTGCCTCGGGCCAACCCTCTCGTGAACGGCAAGGATGCCGATCTTTCTACGGCGATTGCGGAAGCGGCGAAACTGATCGGCAAAGCCAAGCTTCCCCTGTTTGGCGGACTTGCCGCCGATGTTGAAGGCATGCGCGCGGTCTTGGCGCTTGCCGAGCGCTCAAGCGGTATCGTCGACCATGCTTCGAGCGAGGCGCTCTACCGGAATCTGAAGATTTTGCAGACGACGGGTTGGACCACGACCACCTTGACCGAGACGCGTAACCGCGCCGATCTCATCATCATCGCCGGTAGCGACATCCAGCGCATTCACCCCCGTTTCTTCGAACGGGTCGCCTCGCCGCCGGACTCGATGTTCGGGGTAACGGCAAGGAAACGCACGGTCGTGTTCATCGGCAAAGGGCTGGACCGCTCAGGCGCAGAAGGCGCCAAGATCGGCGACGTCGTCACGATCGGGTGCAAGGATGAAGACGCGGGCCACGTAGTGGCCCTGGTTAGAGCGCGGATGCGCGGCTTCGACGTCACGCCGCCGAAACGCAGCGGCGTGTCGCGTGCCGAGATTGATGCGCTGGCCGAGCGCTGCAAACAGGCGGAATACGGTGTCGTGGTGTGGGCACCGGCGGCGCTCAAATCTGCCCATGCCGAGCTTGCCATCGAGCAGTTCACCGGCTTGGTGAAGGACCTCAATCAGGAGACGCGTTTTGCCGGGCTGGCGCTCGGCGGCGGCGAGGGCGTTACCACCGCGGCGGCCGTATGCACGTGGATCAGCGGATATCCGTTGCGCGTGAGCTATGCGTGCGGCGCCCCTGACTACGACCCCTACCGGTGGGACATCGGCCGCATGCTGAAAGACGGCGAAGGCGATGTTCTGGTGTGGATCTCTTCGATTTCACCGAGCCTCGTGCCGCCGCCCACTAAGATTCCCACGATTGTACTCGGCACGCCCGGTCTTGCTCTCAAAAGACCTGCCTCGGTGTTCTTACCCGTCGGCACGCCGGGCCTCGACCATGCCGGCCGTCTCGTCCGTGTTGACACCGTGGTGACGTTACCGCTGAAAGACCTCGGCCGGGCCGAGCTTCCATCCACCGCCGAAATGCTTTCGGCCATCCAGGCTGCGATATAGCGGGGGAGCCTAAACACGATGCTCATCAAGTTGACCGGCGGAAGGGTTCACGATCCCGCTAATCATGTGAGCGGCGAGGTTCGCGACATCTATGTCGAGGACGGCAAGATCGTCGCCCCTAAGCCCGACGCCCGGCCCGATGCGACCTATGACATTAAGGGCCGGATCGTCATGGCCGGCGCCATCGATCCCCACACCCATATCGGCGGGGGCAAGATGAACATTGCCCGTATGCTCCTGCCCGAGGACCACAAGGGCGATCCGGTGACCTGCACCGAACTCACCCGCGCAGGTTCGGGCCATTCCGTTCCTTCGACCCATATCACCGGCTATCGCTACGCCGAGATGGGCTACACCGCCTGCTTCGAGCCGGCCATGCTTCCGGCCAATGCCCGCCAGGCGCATATGGAAATGGGCGATACGCCGATGGTCGATAAGGGCGCCTTCGCCATGCTCGGCTCCGACGATTACTTCCTGCGCCAGCTCGCGGCCAAGAAGGACTTCGAGGCCATCAAGGACTACGTCGCCTGGACGCTGCATGCCACCCAGGCGATCGCCATCAAAGTCGTTAACCCGGGCGGGATCAGCGCCTTCAAGTTCAATCAGCGCAAGCTCGATCTCGACGAGGAGCATGTCTATTACCATGTCACGCCCCGCCAGATCATCTTGACGCTGGCGCGCGCCATCGAGGAGCTCGGCGTAACCCATCCGCTCCATATTCATGGCTGCAATCTCGGCGTTCCCGGAAATATCGAAACGACTCTCGCCACGGTCAAAGCGGCCGAAGGCCTGCGCGTCCACATGACACATACCCAGTTCATGAGCTACGGCACCGAAGGCGACCGAAAGTTCTCTTCCGGCGCCGCCCGCCTCACCGAACTCGTAAGCAAGACCCCTAATGTCTCGATCGACGTGGGCCAGGTTCTGTTCGGACAGACCTGCACTGCGTCAGGCGACAGTATGCGCCAATACGCCATCTCCAAGAGCGCGCATCCCAAGAAGCCGGTGACCATGGATATCGAATGCGATGCCGGTTGCGGGGTCGTGCCGATGCGCTATCGCGACAAGAGCTTCGTCAACGCCATGCAATGGGTGATTGGGCTTGAGACCTTCCTCCTGTTCGACGATCCCTGGCGCATGTTCCTCACCACCGATCACCCCAACGGTGCGCCCTTCTATTTCTATCCGCATCTGATCAGGCTGCTCATGGACAAGAGCTTCCGCGACGACAGTTTGCAGAAGATCAATTCCGACGCGCAAGGACAGGCCGAGCTGCTGAAATCGCTATCCCGCGAATATACGCTCGACGAGATCGCGATTTTGACCCGGGCCGGCCCGGCACGGAGTCTGGGGCTCAAAGATCGCGGGCATCTTGGCGTGGGCGCCGCCGGCGATATCACCGTCTATCGGGACGATCCGGACCGCGAGGCGATGTTCGCGACACCGGAGCTTGTGTTCAAGAACGGCGAAGTCGTGGTCAAGAACGGCAAGGTGGTGAAAGTGGTTCAAGGCGCAACCCATGTGGTCAGGCCAGACTATGACAAGGCGATCGAGAAACCACTCAACGACTATTTCGACCGCTATTCCACGGTCCGTATGGAAAATTTCAAGCTTGCCGATGAGGAGATCGTCCGCGGCGACAATGGCGCCATCATCGCGCAGCCGACCGGTGCCCGCCGATCGTAAAGACTTGAAACCGCACCCAATACGACCAATCTGTTGGGCGAGGCGGGAAACAATCAACCTGAGGAAATTGCAAGGAGTCGTTCTATGTCCATAGCGAGAAATATCGGAACCACAATGTTGGCTGCGCTCGTTGTCAGCGCGGCAATGGCGTTTGCCGCACTTGCCGGCAGCGATTTCGAGGGCGTTTGGACGGTCAAGGATACCGACGGCAAGCCGTTCGAAATTACATTGAGCGCTGACGGTAAAGCGAGCGCGACGCGTGAGGAAGGCATGACCGGAACTTGGGCCGAGGAGGACGGCACGGCGGTCATCAAATGGGATACCGGCTGGACCACGAAGATCATGAAAGACGGCGACAGCTACAAGAAAGAAGCCTTCAAGGCGGATGGGACGTCGGCGAACACATCCGACGCGATGAAGAAATAGGCGTTAGACCAACGAAAGGCCGGGTGTCATGCCCGGCCTTTCGCTATTGCCGTTCGGATCACTCGCTCTTGGGGCGGTCGCCGGTGATATCGAAATCGGCTTCTTGCAGATGATATTTTTGGACGACGCTTGAGGTTTGAGCGAGCGCGCGTTGGCATGCCTCGTGGCCGGCCTGCTTGGCCGCCTCATCGATCGCCTCGCCGCCGGCCACGCTGTCGGCCGTGTCGAAGCAGATCGCCACGTCGTCGGCTTGCGCCGGCGCAGAGCCAAGCGCAAGCATCACAACGACAAGGGCCGGAACGGCCAATCGGCTCATCAAACGTTCTCCATTCCAACGTTTCGTGATCGTTTGCGGTATCTAAGCACACTCGCCCGCCTTGTCAGGGGTTCTGATCAAGCGGCCATTTCCATCAGATCTTCGAGGATGGCGGCGAGCGCCTTTTGACCTTTTTCAACCGAAGCCAGCGTCGGATCGCCGAAGGAGCCGCTTGGCGAGTAGTTGGGTGATTTGGCATCATCGGGCGATAGCGGGCCCCGAGTGGAGCCCCTAGGCGAAACGGGAGAAGCTGCCGCCCGAGACATATCAACCAGCTCGGGTGCGATTGCCAGCATCAGCGAAGTTTCGATCTCGTCGGCGTGGCTGCCGTAAGGCTGCTCTTGAAGCTCGCGTGCCGTCTTGACGAAACGCGGCCCGGCGAACACCTTCAAATGCCGCAAGCGCGATGGGTCGGATGCGGCGCGTATGGCCGCCTCGACCGGCGCAAGCGTGGAGAGGCCGGTATCGAGAATAAGCACCCGCTTTGCGCCGAAGCCTAGAAGCGCATTGGCGATCTCGGCCACGACCCGTTGGAAGCTCTCATCGGAAAGACTGATGCTCCCGGGATAAGCGACAAAGGCGGGATAGGCACCATAGCTCAAAGTGGGCCAAATCAGCGCATCGATCCTCTCAGCGAGCGCGGCGGCGAAATACTCGGCGAAGAATTGGTCGGTCGCCATTCTCATATGCAGGCCGTGCTGCTTGGCGCCGGCGCCGATCGGGAGGATCGCCGCAGCACCGCGTGCGAGCCGCGTCCCAACGTGATCCCAGGCGAGATCGGCAACCCAGTTCTGTGTCGACTCGCGCGTCATCGGTTCAGTCCAGAAGCATCGATTGAAGGGTCTCCAGCCGGTCCGCTTCACCGGCAGGCTTATCCCAGCGGATGCGGCTGATGCGGGGAAAGCGCATGGCGATGCCGGATTTATGGCGGCTGGAGCGATGCACGGAGTCGAAGGCCACTTCGAAGACGAGCTTGGGCTCGACTTGGCGCACCGGTCCGAAGCTCTCGACGGTGTGGTTCCTGACCCAGCGGTCGAGGTCCTTCAGTTCCTCATCGGTAAAACCGAAATAGGATTTGCCCACCGGCACCAGCTCCGGCGCCCCCGAGTCGCCGTTGCGCCAAGCGCCGAAGGTGTAGTCCGAATAATAAGACGAGCGCTTGCCGCTTCCCCGCTGTGCATACATCAAAACCGCGTCGATGGTGAGCGGCGCGCGCTTCCATTTGTACCAGTGGCCTTTCGGGCGCCCGGCGAGATAGGGGCTGTCACGCCGCTTCAGCATCAGACCCTCGATGCCGGTCTCGCGAGCGCCGGACCAAAGTGTCTTCAGTTCATCGACCGAAGAAAACGCGATGAGACTGGAAAGATCGGTCCGGCGCGGGGCGTGCGCTTTGTGCCAGACTTCAAGCCGCGCGCGCCGGGCTGAGAAGGGGAGGGTGCGAAGATCCTCGTCACCCTCGAAGAGCATGTCGTAGAGGCGGATATGGGCCGGATGCGATTTGAGCATGGCGGCACTCACGGTTTTGCGGTTGAGCCTCTGCTGCAGATCGTTGAAGGGAGCCACCTCGCCATCCCGCACGATGATCAACTCGCCGTCGAGGACCACGCCTTCGGGGAGGGACTCGACCACATCGGGAAAGGCCCCCGAAATATCGTCTCCGGTTCTGGAAAAGAGCCGCCTTTCGCCCGCCTGATGCGCGGCCTGCACGCGGATGCCGTCCCATTTCCACTCGGCGATGAACTCTTCGGGCCCGATCGACTGAAGCTCCTTGTCGTCGATTTGATGGGACAACATGAGCGGGCGGTAAGTCGCGCGGCCCTCAAGCGCAGGCCGCGGACCTTCTCCCGAAAGCCAGGCGAACAAATCTTCGTAAGGCGGCTGCAGCGAATGCCAGACCTCCTCGATATCGGCGAGCGGCACGTTCGACCACTCGGCAAGAGCCGTCTTGGCAAGGCGCGCCGAAACACCCACGCGCAACCCGCCGGTCATGAGCTTGAGCAGGGCCCAGCGCCCGGTCGCATCGAGCCGATCGAGCCATTTGGCAAGGAGGGCCGGGATCTCGGCAGGCGAGGCCGATTGCAGCGTTTCGACGATTGCCGAGAGTTTCAGCGGTTTGGCGCGCGCTCCGCCGCTTGGCCAGATCAGCGCGACGGTCTCGGCGGTGTCACCGACTTAGTCACGCGAGAGGCCGAACAGCACGGGATCGACGCGCGATGTCACCAGGTCGGTCAGGATGCGCCGCAAGGGGAGCCCGAAGAACAGGCCGTCGGTCAGCGCGGCGAGTGCAAAGCCGCGGTCGGGATCGGGTGTGGCCGCGAAATAATCGGCAAGCAGGCGCAGCTTGTTGTTGCGCGACGGCGTATAGGACAGCCGGTCGAGAAGCGCGGCGAAGGCCTTCACTGGTCCTCATCCTCGCGGCCGATCAGCGCCAGCGCCCGCCCTTTGCGGCCCGTCGTTGCGATGTGATGGAGCAGCGCTTCCTCGCGCCCGTGGGTGACCCACACCTCCTCCGCACCGGTCTCGGAAATGGTCTCGGTCAGCTCGCGCCAATCGGCGTGGTCGGAAATGACCAAAGGCAGTTCGACATTTTGCTGGCGCGCCCGCGCCCGCACGCGCATCCAGCCCGAGGCGAACGCGGTTAAGGGATCGGGCAGCCGGCGCGACCAGCGGTCGGCGATTGCCGAAGGCGGGGCGAGCACGATCTGGCCCTTGAGCTCTTCGCGTGCGGCGCCGGTTGCGGGCTTGAGATCGCCGAGGCGCACGCCGAAGGATTCGTAAAGCGCACAGCACTCGGCAAGCGCGCCATGAAGGTAGATCGGTCGGTCGTAGCCCGCCTCACGCAAGAGCGCGATCAGGCGCTGGCATTTGCCAAGCCCATAGGCCCCGACCACATGAGCGCGGTCGGGAAACTGACGATGCGACTTCAGGAGCTTGGCGGTCTCCTCGCCGGCGTCGCCGTGCTGGAATACCGGAAGCGCGAAGGTCGCCTCGGTGATAAAGAGATCGCAAGGAGTGAGTTCGAACCCGGCACAGGTCGGGTCGGCGCTTCGCTTATAGTCGCCGGAAACGACGGCCCGCACACCTTTCCACTCGATCACAACCTGCGCACTGCCGAGCACATGACCGGCAGGGACGAGCGTCACCGCGACGTCGCCGATCTTGACGCGTTCGCCGTAGCGAACGGTCTGGCTGCTCGCTGGCGCCTGCGCGCCAAGCCGCGCTTTCATCACCGCAAGCGTCTCGCGCGTGGCGAGCACATGCTGATGCCCGGGCCTCGCGTGATCGGAATGGCCATGGGTCACGATCGCGCGTTTGGCCCCGGCAAGGGGATCGATATGGAAGCCGCCCGGCCGGCAAAAAAGGCCCTTCCGGTCGACCGTGAGCCAGCTATCGAATCGCTCAGGTGTCATTTGTTCCGGCGCATGTCGAACAGTGCCCGACCTGCAAGCTGCATCGCCCAGGCAAACGGGCCGACGACCGTAGCGTATAGAATAACAAAGGATAAGGGTGTCAGGCGCTTAAGAAAATCGCACTGCCGGCCCCGCTCCGGCAGTGCTTGTCATCTCAAACGCCCCGACGCTATCAGCCCAACCGGCTCGCCAAGGCGCGCACCCACTCGTGGTCGTGCATCCTGTGTAGGAGGGATGTCAACGAGACTCGCTCCAACGGCAAGAATGACACATTCGCGACGGTCTACGCAAACGAGAGTTGGCCGTTACCAATAATTCTTTTCTTTCCGCTGACCGCAAATTCAGACTTGACGTGCGTCCTCTACGAAACGGGTGCGGCGCGCTATTCGCGCTTAGGCGCCGGCGTCGGATGTGTCACGGCTGGGCCTTGGCGTCGTCCTCGACTGGCTCTTCTTCTTGTGGCTTGGCCTCGACGATCGGCGGCTTGCCCTGACCTGGGGCAAGGGGTCCGCGCCATGTCTCGAAGCGTGCTTGTAGCGCCGCGCCGTTTGCATTCCACCACGCTTCGTCGAATTGCAGCGCCTTCTTGAAATTGTCAGGCGCTGTCGGGAGGAAGGGTGTCATCTCGACATCGATCACCGGATGCTTGCCGACCAGCGGCAGCGCCGATTTTCGCATCGGGCCATAGGCGATCAATTCGGCTTGCACTGCCAGTCGAGCCGGGTCTGTGGCGAAACCGATAAAGCGCAGCGCCACGTCCTTGTTCTTTGCGTTTTTCGGGATCGCCCAAAGATCGAGATCGTAGATCTGGCCGTCCCACATCACCCCGAACCTCCGGCGGTCGCCGACCAGGGTGCGGAACATGCGGCCGCTATACGCCGCAGCCATCGCGACTTTATTTTCGGAGAGCCATGTCATCGGCTCGTCGGCGCGATCCCACCAGAAGGTTTCATCCTTGATCTTGTCGAGCGCCTTAAAGGCGCGATCGGCGCCTTCCTGAGTTGCAAGCTCGGTATAGACATTGGCCGGATCGACGCCGTCAGCAAGGAGGGCAAGCTCAAGCGTCTGACGCGCAGTATTGGGCAGAGCCCGTTTGCCGGGGAAACGCTTGGCATTGAGCAGATCGGCGATCTGCGAAGGAGACGCCTTGCTCGCGGCCTCGCGGTCGAAAACGATCGCGGTAGACCAGGCGACGCTGGCAACGCCGCAAGACGAAAGACCGCCGGAATAGAAATCCTCCTGCGCGCTCTCTCCTGAAGGGGCCGCGCCGAGGCTGGAGGGCGCGATCGGTTCAAGCAGACCGTCCCGGCAAAGGGCATCGAGCGCGCCGGCCGAAACGTCGATGACATCGATGGCCGAGTCCTCGCCGCCGATCATCTCCTTAATCTTGGCAGGCGTTCCGTCATAGATCTCGGTCACAATCCTGGTGCCGGTCTCCTTGGCAAATGGCGCGAAAAAGGCAATTTCCTGCGATTGGCCGTAGGCGCCGCCCCAAGTCGCAATATTAAGCGTGTCCTCGGCGAGTGCGCGCGCCGGAGCCCCGAGGCAAGCTGCCAGGGCGGCGGCAATGGTGCCCATTCGCCCGATTGCTGCGAGCGTTCGGCGAAGGTCATGGTGGCGTTGCTGGGACACGGTTGCGTTCTCAGTTGAAAAACTCTTCAGCCGGGGTCAGCGCGGCTGAACGTGGGTTGCGGTGGTATTGTTGGGCGTCGCCCCGCCATTGGCTGCGGGCTGGTTTGCCTTGCGAATCATCGGTTGCGCAAGGGCTCCGCCAATCGAAATTTCCGGCTGCTTGTCGGCGGCAGGTTGCGAGGCCTCCGAATCGGAAACGATGGAGAAGCGCCAATCGAGGGTTTGCTGCCCCAAATTGATATCGCCATGTCCCGAAATCAACCCGTGCGCTGTCTGCATGTCGAACTTCTCGCACCAAATATGGCCGGTACCGAGGCGGCACTCGGCGTTGAGAGTTTCGAACGCGGTGACCTCGTCGTTGCCCCAACCGTCGCCCTCGGCAGGATCTGCCTCGGCAAGGAAGCGCGCAAAATCGACCGGGACCGTGCCCGTGCGCGCTTCGATCTTGAAAGGGCCGGCCAGCTCTTGCACCAGCGTGTCGTAATCGCGTCCTTTGGTAGAAAGTTCGGCCTTTAGGACGCCCACCCCGCTAAGCGGGATAGAAAGCCCCGGGGCGACGCATTCCGCGATCGCCAGGTCGGACAGTATGCCCTCGACCTTGGCCGTAGTGACCGGTTGCGAAAGATCGACATCGACTCTGCCCGCTGCCGAACCGCCGCAAAACTCAAGCTCACCGACTTCGCTTGCAACAACGCCTTGCCGCGCGTTGATGGTGAACCCGCCGCGGCCCAGCTTGATCTCGGGGGCGGTGACTTCCGCCGCCGAAATACGAAGGTCGGTATCGACAGAGCTGAGGATGGATTGACTGGGGCGCACGGCGGGCGCCGCCGGCTCCGCGGAAACGCCGGCGCCGATATAGGGGTCGAGCGCGAGCCGGTCGAAAGCAAGCGTGCCGTCGATACGCGGCCGCGGCCCGGGCGTCACGGCGAGGACACCGATTGCCCTGTTACCGTCAAGCGTAAACGAGCCGTCCTCGAAGATCAGCGTCGCGCCGTTCCAATGCGCCTTACCTGACGCCGAAAGACTTTTGAGATTCTCTCCATCGGCCAATGCGATTCCAGCCCATCTGAGAAAATCCCGGGCATTTGCCATTTCGACATCCAAGTCGCCGTCGATCTCAAACTCATTATTGAGTGAGGCGACGCCGGTGAGTTTGGCTGCCATAGGCGGCGCAGTAAAGCTTAGCGTCACGGGGGCCGTGAGGCTGTCATCCGTCTTCGACAGCGCACCGGTATCGAAAGTGAATTCGACAGCCTCACCGCGAAGCTTGAAGGAACCGAAGCTTGACATCGCTCCGGTGCCGGAGTGCAGATCGAATCGGGCATCGATCTTCTTGATGATTTCTGTGCCCGCTGCGGTCGGCATGTAAATGGTGCCGTTCCTCACGCGAAGCACCCGGAGCAATGTGCCGTTCAACAGATTTGCCACGCGCGCTTGCAAGGTTTGCTCTGGCCCCATGGTCAAGGACGGCGCCTCTTTGAGCGTAATCTTGGGCTTGGTAAGTCGAAAAGCATCGATCCGGGTTTGGCCGAACAACAGCTCGGCGAGGTTAAGCGAGATCCTGGCGTTAGGTGCGGAGAGCGACTTCACCGAGGGAAGCCGTGAGGCATTCGTGAGTTCGAAGCCACTTCTGATCGCCACGTCGGGGAAGTACTGCACGCGCACGGGCCCGGTCAGCTTCACCTCTCCGCCGGTCCACTCCGATAAGGCTTCGGACACGTGATCAGCAAGGCGCAGTGAATCGCCGATAAAGCGCGGCAGGACCGCAAGACCAACCAAGAACAATGCGATGAGGCCAACGAGAAGCCATTTCCAAACAAACTGGCGAGGCTTCATGCCGTCCCCTACCCACCGTTCCCCGCGGGGCCCCAACGCCGAGGTCCCGGCCGCTTGCTGTCTCGCTTGAGATCCCCGCCTTTCTAGCCTGAACCGGCCCGGATAGCGAGAGCGGGCCTGATTTTTGTTGCTAGATCAGACCCTTGGGCTCGCCGGCATCCCGCCGATCAAGGTTCCCGGCCTGCTTCCCACCACAACTCCGTGGAGAAGGAGAACGGGAACGAGACTCGCCAGCACGATGGTCAGCGCCGAAAGCCCCGCCTCTTCGTAGCGGTAGAGCGATGCCAGGGTGAAGACCTGTGTGGCGAGCGTGTCGAAGTTGAAGGGTCTGAGCAGAAGCGTCGCGGGAAGCTCCTTCATCGAATCGACGAACACGATCAGCGCGGCGGCACCCAGCGCCGGCCTGAGCAGGGGCAAATGCACTCTGACCAGCATCTCGCCAAGCGGCGCACCGAGAGACCGCGCCGCGGCGTCGATGTTGCGAGAGACTTTGCTTAGGCCCGCCTCGACGGCGCCCAGCGAGGCGGCAAGGAAACGAATCGTATAAGCGAGCACGATCGCAAAAGCCGTTCCTGACAGGAGCAGTCCGGTTGAGACGCCAAACAAGGATCGGGCGAGGGAGTCGACAAAATTGTCGAAGCCCGCGAGCGGAATCAGAATGCCGATCGCAAGCACGGTGCCGGGCACGGCGTAGCTGATGGCGGGAACGGTACTCGCTCCGTGAACCAGCATCGAGCGCGTCTGCCGCCGTGCGTAAGCCAAGACCACGGCAAAAATAACCGCAAGGATGGAGGCGGCTGCTGCGAGCAACAGGCTGTTCAAGGCGGCCTGCCAAAACGCCGGCGCCAATCCCGCCGCCAAATGCGCGGCGGCATCGTAGGAAAGAGCGCATGCCGGGATCACGAAACCGAACAGGACCGGGATCGCGCAGGCAAGGGCCGCCGCCATCCCCCGCCAGCCCTCGAGCCTGTCTTCGGGGAGGCGACGGTACTTGCCGGTGGTGTGATGAAAGCGGCGTTTGCCGCGTAACACCCGTTCGAGAACGAGCAGCGCGAAAACGAAGAGCAGCATGACACAGGCGATTTGCGCCGCTCCGGCGAGGTTGTTGCGCTCGAGCCAGGTGTCGTAGACGGCCACGGTCAAGGTTCTGACGCCGAGAAACTCCACCGCGCCGATATCGTTCAGCGTCTCCATGAGCGCCAACGCAACGCCGGCGGCGAGTGCCGGCCGCGCCAGTGGCAGGCCGACTGCCCAGAAGGTCTGGGCCGAGCTCCTCCCCAGGGTTCGGCTGACTTCAAGGATGCATACCGACTGCGCGATAAAACTCGCCCGGGCGGTGATGTAGACGTAAGGGTACAGCACTGCACCCATCATAAGTATGGCACCGCCGAGACTGCGAATATCCGGGAACCAATAGCTTCTTGCATCGTGCCAGCCGAACAGGCCGCGCAGCGTGGTTTGCACCGCTCCGGAGTAGTCGAGCAGCTCAAGATACGAATAGGCGATGATGTAGGTTGGAATGGCGAGCGGCAGGAGCAGGAGCCACTGGAAATAGCGGCGCCCTGGAAAGCGATACATCGTCACGAGCCAAGCCGTTCCGGTGCCGATCAGAAGCGTCAAAGCCCCGACGCCGAGCATCAGCAGCACCGTGCGGCGCAGCGCTCCGGGCAGCACGTTGACGATGAGATGCGGCCAAGTATTGTCGCCGGGCCCGAGCGCAATCGCCAAGATGGCGAAGATCGGCAGAAGCGCGATCAGCGAGACGAGAAGCGCCGCGACCGACCAGCCGAGATTGCCGCTTTCCTTGAGCCGTGCCAACCGCCGGCGCCAAGGAGGCCGCTCCGGTGACAGCGCGAGAGCCATCGCCTAGCCTTTGACGACGCCGTGTTCAGCCAAGCGAGAGACCGTTGCCTCCCTTGGGCCTCGCGGCCGTCGATGCCACCGCTTCCGGCGACAGGTGCTGTTCGGCCTCGTGAAGTGCGTCGGCAAAGCCGTTGGCGGCGTCCAGGACGGGATCGACCAATTCCGAACCGGTCAGGGCCAACGCGCAGGCCCGCATGGCCGGACAACGATGATGCTGGGAGGCCGCGATCAGCGAAATTGCCAGACACTCGTCGGCGCAGAAGCCGGGACAGCCAAACGGAGAATATTCGATCTTGCGCGAGGCCGAGGCCCGCACCGCCCGGACCCAACAAGCAAGCTCGGTGACGGCGCGTCTGGCGCGCTCGGCGCCAAGCGTGCGCTGATACGTATTCCAGCCGTTTTCCCAATAGGCAATGTCGCCGGTGTCGTAGCCCGCAAGCCAGCAGCGGAACCCCACGCCGACAAGCCATTCGGCGCCGCTTGACGGCGAACCGCAAACTGACGCCCGAGCCCTGCCGGCTATCGTCTTATGTAAGCCCATCGTTGCCCCTCATCTGTAAGCGCATCGTGGTTCCCTCATGAGCTTGGTCCATCGTCGAAGCCGACCTTGTCGACGAGTTCACTTGCCGTCTTGCGGAGTGCGGCGATGTCGTCGAGCGAGATCGGGTCGGGCTTGAATTCGCCCCACGACTTGACCAACGGAGACCAAGGAACGCCGTCTTTCACCGGATATTCGTGGTTGACCTCGGCGTAGATTTCCTGACCTCGATCCGAGGCTAAGAACTCCAGCAACTCCACCGCATTGTCCCGATGCGGTGCATTCTTGGCGACAATTGCGCCGGAGACATTGACGTGCGTGCCACGCTCGTCGGAGTTGGGGAACAGCAGTTTGACGGACTCCGCCCAGGCTTTCTGTTCGGGATGTTTCTCATCCGTGAGCATTGCGCCCATGTAATAAGTGTTGCCGATTGCGATATCGCATTCGCCGGCATAGACGCCCTTGACTTGGAGGCGGTCGTTCCCGGCAGGTTTCCGCGCAAGATTGGCTTTCACGTCTCTTAGCCATTCCTCCGTCCAGGCCTCGCCGTGTTCGGCGATCATCGAGGCGATCAAGGCGATGTTGTAGACATGGTGGCCCGACCTGATGCAGATCTTGCCCCGCCATTTCGGATCGGCAAGCTCTTCATAAGTGATGGCGTTCTGCTTCACGCGGTCCTTGGAGGCGTAGACGACGCGGGCGCGGCGGGTCAGGCCGAACCATTGATCGTCTTCGGCGCGATAGGCTTGCGGAATCGCGGCGTCGAGCGCGGCCGAATGAACGGGCTGGGCGATGCCTGAGGCCGTCGCTTGCGAAAGATTGCCGATATCGACGGTCAGCAGCACATCGGCGGGGCTGTTGCGCCCTTCGGCCTCGATGCGCTCGATCAGGCCCTTTTCGGCGAAGATCACGTTGACCTTGATGCCGGTTGCTTCGGTGAATTCCTTAAGCAGGGGCTCAATCAGAAAAGGCTGGCGGTACGAATAGACATTCACCTCGCCGGAATCGGCGGCGTGTGCTTGTGGGGCGGCGATAGCGGAGACGAGGGCGAGCGCACACGCTCGCGCCGGGAGAAATCGCATTCTTTCCTCCAATGGCCGGGGTTCAAGGCCCCGGTATCGGACCTGATCGGTTCGCGCCTTGAATGTTTTGCGCGGCGCGCATTCCCTCGCTTAAGGGTCAGGCTCGGGCGATGTCAACAAAATTACTTGGTTAGAAGGACTTTAGAAACCTTCTAAGTTTTCATGAACAATATAAGCTGTTTGCTACCAAGTATTGCTGAACGAAGATCATAAGTATCGCTGATATAAAGATTGCGGGAGTGCTGTCGCAGCTGGGAAATCAAGCTTCTTTTTCTCAAGGCGAATTCGCCGTCCGCTTAACCGGCGGCGAACAGCCGCTCGGCCGGGAAAATCACATCGGCGGAGGTTCCGACGTCCGGCGCGCTGGTCAGAACCAGCCGCGCCCGGTTGGCATCGACCAGCGCCTTGGTGACGGGCAGGCCCAACCCGGTCCCGGTCTGCTTGCGCGGCGCGGTGTCGAGCTGATGGAACGGCTGCATCGCGAAGGCGATCTCGTCCTTGGTCATGCCGACACCGTTGTCGTGCACGCGCAAGCGAAGCTCACCGGCGACCATGCTGCCCGACACGATGACCTGGCCGCCTTCCTTGGTGAACTTGATGGCGTTGGTGAGAAGATTGAGCAGGATTTGTTTGAGCCGCCTCGGGTCGGCGACGACGGCGGGCAGATCGGCGGCAAGCGAGGTTCTGAGCAAGATACGCGCGCGTTTGGCAAGCGGTTGCAGGCTTGAAACGCAGTCCTCGACAATCTCAGCCACGTCAACGGCGGTGAAATTGAGCTCGAACTTGCCGGCCTCGATCTTGGAGATATCGAGGAGATCGTTGAGAAGCGAAAGCGCATAGAGACCGCTCTGATGAATGTCCTCGACATAGCCCGTGTAGCGCCGATTGCCGATCGGGCCGAAGCGCTCCTGAAGCATCAGCTCGGCAAAGCCGATGATCGAATTGAGCGGCGTGCGCACTTCGTGGCTCACTCTGGCAAGGAATTCGAGGCGCCCTGTATCTGATTGAGCTGTTGCCGGGGCGGGCGTAGGCTCAGGGGTCGCGGCAGGGAATGACGTTTCCGACGTCAGCGCGTCGAGGCTAGCCTGATCGATCAACAGCAACAGCTTGATGTCCCGCTCGGCGTCAAGGACGCTCTCCGTAAAGGCGACCTTCACGCGCCGCTTGGAGCGCGTGAGAGCATCGATGGGTCCATTCTCCTGCGCTCCGAGCGCGCCGTGGCTGAGAATCGCATCGAGTCCTCCGGCCGCAAGAAGCTCTCCGGCCGAGGGATAACCGAAGGCATTGGCAAAGGCAGAGTTGGCGTGCGTAAGCGTGCCGCTGACGAGAAGGCCGATGGCCGCCGGTATCCCCTCAAGCAGGGTTTCCAAGTTCTCGGGCGTGAGGAAGAGCTCGGAATTCGCTTCGGCACCTTCGTCCGGTTCGCTTTGCGTGTGCCGCTGGAACCGCCGGCTCTCGAGCGCGCGCGCGATATGCTCAAGCGCCTCGCGGTCCGGATCCGTTTGCGGCTCGTCGCCACGCTCGTCCGGCTTGTCCCTCTGTAATGGGAGAGAGCTCATTCAATTGCCTTGGGATCGGCCACCGCTATTCGCCACGTCCGCCCATGTCCTGGCGTCCTTTGCCCGACTCACCCCCAAATTTAGGCGAATTCCGTCCTTTGCCTAGGCCGAAACCCGAAATGTCGCGCTTGAGAGAAAAAACAGCCGGGAGGCCACAAAATGGTCTTGCTTTATCGCAGCGCACCAATTATATTGCAGTGCAACATAAAAGCGGCAGGTCCTTTTCCCTGAAGGATCCAAGCCTCACCCCCCAACCCGAGACTGACCGGAGGTGCCCATTATGAGTGAAACCTATAGCCCCCAAGACGCAGTGGACGTGGCCCGCGAGAGCCTCAAGAAAGCTGCCAAGGAATTCGAATCTTTCAAGCTCGATACGACCGTGCCTGAGAGCGTCCGCGCTCTCGCCGAGAAGACTGTGAACCAAAGCCGCGAAGCCTATGAGCGCGGCAAGGACGCCTTGGAAGAGTCGATCGATGCGCTTGAGCGTTCCTTCGACGCCGCAGGACAAGGCGCGACGGCCTTCAATCGCAAGCTTATCGACCTTGCCCAGCGCAATCTGAATTCCACCTTCGATTTGGCCAAGAGCTTGGCCGGCGCCAAGAACCTGGCCGAGATCGTCGAGCTGCAATCGGCGTTTATTCGCCAGCAATTCGACGTGTTCGCCAATCAGGCGAACGAGATCAGGGCGCTCTCCAGCAAGATCGCGGCCGATACCGCCGAGCCGATCAAGAGCCAGGTGTCGCGCTCCTTCGACTCGATCAAGAAGGCGTAACGAGAGATTCCCCGGCGGACCGCCGCGGGATCAAATCCGCGGTTCCGAAAAGGGGGTCGCGCAAGAGGCCTGGGGCCCACCCCCAGGCCTCTTTGTGTTTGCGGGGTATCGCCTGGCGCCCCGGGTAGTCCGCTTGCAACGGCCGCTTGCTCCGCTTAGGTTCGGCTCGAAACCTCGGAGAATATGCCGCCGTAGCTCAGTTGGTTAGAGCGCTTGACTGTGGATCAAGAGGTCGGTGATTCGAATTCACCCGGCGGTACCAACTCCGACGATGCGGTTCGAGGACCGCCCCTTCGCGCGTTCAGGGTCGCAAAAGGCGCCCAACGGAATCGGGCTTAGGTCAGCACGAAAGCACGGCCGTCGCGTCGTAACGGAAGTCAGCAGGAAATTCTGGGTGAGCAGTCTAGCGCGGCAAGGCCCAAGCCGGCGCTGGCTTGTCGACGCCGGGTGCCGGGATCGAGATGGCGTTGCCGTAATCGGAATAGAAAAACTCGCTGTCGGCCGTCCCGATATAAGGCAGGGCGAGCGAGTGCCCGTCGGAATAATCCGGTTTCAATAATGGGGCGATTGGCGTGGCGAACTGGGTCGCGTTGGTGCCGTCCTCAAGCGTCGCCTTCTCGCCCTGAATTTCGAACGCGCGCGCGGGCGCCGCGGCGGCGAAACCGCACAGAATCAGGACCAAAGCGAGATGTCTCATAACGTCCCCCGAAGCCGTCTTAATCGTCAGCCGAAGCAGAGAATAGCGCGTAATCGGGTGCATAGGAAGGGCACAAAGACGGCAGGAATGGGGAAAAAGGCCGATCCTTCCGCCTGTGTTCCATAAGCGCTGAAGCGCTGATACAAGCCTTGCCCGATGGCCCGGCGCATCCTCTACGTCGTCACCGAGGACTGGTACTTCCTGTCGCATCGCCTGCCTATGGCCCGCGCGGCGAAAGCGGCGGGTTACGAGGTGCATGTCGCGACCCGGCTGAAGGATGGCCGTGCGGCCATCGAGCAGGAAGGTTTCGTGCCGCACGCTCTGTCCTGGAGCCGGGGCAGCCTGTCGCTCACGGGAAGTCTCTCCGCGATCATGGCGCTCAGGCGTCTCATTCGGACCTTGCGGCCCGCGATCCTTCACAACATTTCCCTAAAACCGGTGCTGCTCGGCACCGTTGCAAGCCTCGGTCTTTCCGCGACGTCTGTGGTCAACAGCTTGACCGGATTGGGCACGTTATTCATTGGCGAAGCGGGCGTGAGCGGGTTTGCGCGAAAGGCCGTCCGCTTTGCGCTCTCGCGCCTTCTCAGGCGCAAGAGGAGCCGCACCATCGTCCAGAACCCGGACGACCGGGCGTTTGTCCTCGGCCTCGGCGTGGCGCCGGAGACTGTGGTGGTCATTCCCGGTTCAGGCGTCGACACCGAACGTCTTACCCCGCTGCCCGAACCGCCGCCGCCCGCAACTGCCGCCTATGTCGGACGCATGCTCGCCGACAAGGGCGTGCTGACAGTGATCGAGGCCTTCTCGCTGCTCGCCGAGCGCGGCACGAAGCTTAATCTCCTGCTTGCCGGCGATTGCGATCGAGAGAACCCGGGATCGCTTGCACCCGAACAACTCCGCGAGTTCGCAACTCTGTACGGCATTCAATGGCTGGGTCATGTCGCCGATATCAGGGAGGTCTGGGCTCGCGCGCACTTCGCCGTGCTCGCCTCGCGGCGCGAGGGCCTGCCGAAGAGCCTGCTTGAGGCTGCCGCTTGCGGGCGCCCGATGGTCGCGACCGACGCGCCCGGCTGCCGCGAGATTGCCATTGCCGGCGAGACCGCACTCACCGTGCCGGTGGGCGATATCGATGAACTGGCCGAGGCCATGGCCAAGCTTGCGAGCGATCCAGACCTGCGCGCAAAATTCGGCGCCAATGCGCGCCGTCTCGTCGAGGAAAAGTTTTCGGCCAAGGCAATCGGGCAGCAGACTGTGGCTGTTTACGATTCGCTCGCCACCGGCTAGGCGGCGCCGCCGTTCTCGCTTCGCATCATGTCGATGATTCCGTCCCGTGTCGCGATCGCAGGGCACCAGCCGAGCCCCATCAACTTGGAAACGTCGACCACAAAGCTGCCGGACATGCGTTCCCATTCGGCCTCCTTGCCGAACGACCGCATCAGGCGCTTGACCGCTCCGAGCGGCATCTTGACGAGGTGAGGAGAACGTCCCAGGCCCTCGCGCATGGCGGCAACGAGACCGGAAACGCTGATCGGTTCGGCATCGGCGACCAAGAACGTCTCGTTTTCCGCTTGGTCGGCCTCGAGCGCGAAAGAGATCGCCGTGACCAGATTGTCGAGCGCAAGCAACGACCGGCGATTTTCGAGAGAGGCAAGAGGGAGCGGGGCAGGCGTCCTCGCCAGCGTGGCAAGCGCCGCGATGTTCCCTTTGACCCCTTTGCCATAGACCACGGCAGAGCGCAGCACGGTGAAGGGAACGCCGCTAGCGGCAAGGAGGCGTTCGCCTTGGAGCTTGGCGCGTCCATAGGCGTCGGTGGGTTCGGGAGCGTCGGTCTCGCTGATCGGCGTCTCTGCCGACAGCCCGGCTTGCGCCCGGACCGAGGACAGAAACACGAGCCGGGCGACCTTGCCGGATGCGGCTTGGCCAAGCTCGCCCACCGCGTCGGCGTTGATCCGGGTATAGAGCGCATCGGGCAGAGCGCCCGGCGCATGCGCGATGCCGGCGAGATGGACGACATGCGTCACGCCATCGAGGAGCGCCGGCCAATCGGCGCCTTGCGCGAGATCCGTCATGGCCACGCGTTCGACGCCGCGTTCGTCGGGGATGGCCGAAGGATCGCGCGCCGCCGCTCTCACCTTCCATCCGGCCTTGGCGAGAGCGCGGGTCAGATGCTTGCCGATAAAGCCGGACGCGCCGGTTATGAGCACGCGCCGATCCATCTCAACGGCCTCTGCCGAGTGCGGAAAGCATCAGCGCGGTCGCAAGCACGCCGATCGCTAGGAACAAGAGATCCAAATAGAGCGATCCGGCCAGCACCGCGGCGACGGCCAACACCGTCAGCAGAATTTGCAAGAAAAGCACCCGCGCCGTCACTTGTGGTGCGCTCAAGCCCGCCCGCGCCCCGCGCTGATAGAAATGCGTGCGATGAGCGGAAAAGATCGGTTCCTTGGCGAGAGCGCGCCGAAACAATGTGACGGTGGAATCGGCAAGGGTGTAGAGCGAAAGCAGAAGCGCCGCGACAAGATGCGATTGCGCCACGAACATCAACATAAAGGCGATACAGAGCCCAATCGGCAGGCTGCCGGCGTCGCCGAGAAAAATCCGCGCCGGGTGCTTGTTGAAGATTGCAAAGCCGAGCATGGCGCCAAGCAGCGCAAGCGCAAGCACTCCGACCGTATCAGGGACGGCGCCAAGCGCATGAAGGATAGCAACCCCGAGCGTGACCGGCACGACCTGGACAACTGTCATCCAATCGAGGCCATCCAGGAAATTGACGGCGTTGATGAACCACGCCGTGCCGAGCACGAGCAGGGCGCGCTCAACAACGAGCGGAATTGTGTCGGGGAAAAGCCGGACGCCCTGAGGCAGGGTAAAGACAAGAATAAGGGCCGCTAGAACCTGTCCGAGCAGGCGCCACGTCACTGACAGCGTGTGGGCGTCGTCCAGCGCGCCGAGGACTGTGAGCCAGGCGGCGAGGCTGAGCACGGGAAGCAGGCTTGGCTTTGGCAGCGGCGCCCCGACCAAGGCCGCCAACGCGGAACCGGCAAACACCGACGCCATGACCGCAAGCCCCGCGCCTTGAGGGGTTGGAGTCTTATGCGAAGATCGCGCGTTCGGATGCGCCAGGAAATAGCGCGTCAGCGCAGGCCTCAGGATCAGGATCAAAAGAGCCGAGACGCCTGCGCATCCCGCCACCAGCAGGGCGGCCCACAGCGCGGACTGAGGATCAGTCATTCCCTCTAATGAAGCGTCCGTGAGGCGGGTTGCCACTCGGTCTCGCCCGCGATTTGGGGTCTGCTTGCTGCCGGAACGTAACCTTCGACGACGGACCGCAACAGTTTCTGCATCTCGGCCTCGTCCAAGTGCTGAATCGCGTCTTCAAGACGTTCCAAGATCGCGACGAGATCGTCGAACGGCACGATCGGCTCATTGTTCTTAAAGATGCGCGGGTGGCTGGTACCGGTCGTGTTCTCGCCGATCAACAGTTCCTCGTAGAGCTTTTCGCCAGGCCGCAAACCGATATAGTCGACGGCGATATCTCCGTCGGGGTGCGTCTCGTCGCGCACATCGAGGCCCGACAGGCGGATCATGGTGCGCGCAAGGTCGTCGATCTTGACCGGCGTGCCCATCTCCAACACGAAAACTTCGCCGCCGGTCGCCATCGTTCCCGCTTGAATGACGAGTTGGGCTGCCTCCGGAATCGACATGAAGTACCGGATGACTTCAGGATGAGTCACAGTCACCGGACCTCCGGCCTTGATCTGGTCGCGAAACAGCTTGACCACCGAGCCGGACGAATCGAGCACGTTGCCAAACCGCACCATGGTGAAGACGGTGGACGTGCCGCGCTCCTCGGCGAGCGCCTGGAGGATTTGTTCGGCGAGGCGCTTGCTCGCGCCCATGATATTGGTCGGGCGCACCGCCTTGTCGGTCGACACCAGAACGAAACGGCCGACCCCAAGTTCCTTGGCGGTTTCGGCGACAACCAGCGTGCCGAACGTGTTGTTCTGCAAGCCGGCGAACGGATTCATTTCGACGATGGGAACATGCTTATAGGCGGCGGCATGATAGATTACCTCGACGCCACGCTCCTTAATCGTACGCGCCACGAGTTGGTGATCGAGCACCGATCCCAAGATCGAGACGACGGCGGTCGAAGAGCCGGGGACGCCGCCTTCCGCCTCCTTGTGCAATTGCCGCTTAAGAGCCTCGATTTCCATCGAGATGTCGTAAAGCGCGACCTCCGACAGCTCGAACAGAACGAGTGTCTTTGGGCCGAGCTTGAGCAATTGCCGCGTGAGTTCCGCGCCGATGGAGCCGCCGGCGCCTGTGATCATCACTACCTTGTCCCGTACATGGGTATCGAGAAGCTCGAGATCGGGCGTCACGGGATCGCGGCCAAGCAGGTCTTCGACGTCGATTGGACGCAGATCGCTCACCTGGACATGGCCGGAGGCGATGTCCTCGAGCGCGGGCAGCGTCTTCACTACGACCGGGAACGCTTCCAGGACTTTCAATGCGATCCGGCGTTCGCCACGTAGCGCCGAAGGGGTGGCCAGCAACACCTCCTTCACCTTCTTGTCGGCGATGACTTTGCCAATCCTCTCCGGCTTCAGCACTTTGACACCGTGGACAAGCTGGCCGGCAAGAGAGGGATTAGGATCGATGAAGGCGACTGTCTTGTAGCCTCCAGCCTCGTTCAGCGCCCGTAACAGCTGGATGCCGATCGTCCCTGCGCCATAAATGATGACGGGTTTGCGCTTATCGAAGCTCGCGGGTTTGTGCTGCGGCGCCGCCGAAAGCAGAGCTGCCCCGGCCCATTGCCGGCTGAGCCTGATCAGCAGCGCGGCGATCAGGGCATAGATAACGATGGCCGAACGCGGGTGGTCCTTGACGCCGGCCATTAACACCGCAAGCGCCCAACACACAGCAGCGATCAGCACGGCAATATAGATGCGGGTGGTGCCCTCCGGGCCGATGAAGCGGGTGACGAGCTTGTACAGCCCGCGCACATAGAACACGCTGACGCCGATGATCGGCGCAGCGGCAAGCAAAACCCATTTCTCGGGGGTTGGCGGCACGTAAAGCCGGCTGAGTCTGAGCGTATAGGCCGCCCATACCGCCAGGCTCAGCAAAACAAAGTCGTTAATGATCAGGACCAGCCGCTTGAACCAGCGGGGACGCTCGATCAACCAAACAGCGAAATTCATGAAGGGCCATCCCGAACCGGTCTTGACGCCTGACCGGTCCGTCCCTGCGGCGAATGAATGCGCTGCACCATAACCGAAGCCCGAGACGAACGGAAGTCAGCGTCCGGTTAGAGTAAACTCTGGGAAAAAGGGGGCTAGGCCGCGCCGACGATCAGCACATGCAGGCGGCGCGGCCCGTGAGCGCCGCGCACGATGGTCTGTTCGATATCGGCCGTTCGCGACGGCCCGCTGATAAGGTTCACGCTGCGGGGCAGCGAACCCTCACCGAAGATGGCCCGGATGCGGTCCCAGGCCTCTTCGTAAGAGCCGGCGATATCCGAGGCGGCAATAAGGATGGTGTGAGCCTCGGGCAGGAAGCAGAGAGTGGTCGGGTTGTCGCGGCCCGAAAGCAGAAACAATGTGCCCGTCTCGGCCGCGGCGGTCGTGGCGCGCGACAACGAAGCCCTGTCGCCGGCTTGCGCTGCGCCGAAAGACCGCTCGATGTCCCAGGCCTCGCGCCAAGGAAGAGCGGCGAGGACGGAGTCGGCGCCCATGCGCAATCGCGGCGGCAAGTTACACGTGCCAAGATAAGACGCGATCGCGCCGACCGCCTCCTTGGGCGTGGCGACGCGGCTCACATCGGCGCCTTGCTTGGCAAGCATGTCCTTGAACAGGCCCACGCGCTGATCGCCGCTGAGCTTGGCACGCTGAGGCATGGTCCCGCGCGGATGACGCTCGAGCCTTCGCGTGACGGCGCTCCGGCGCGCACGATCGAGACGCTCAGCGCCGAGCGCGGCACGGATGCGGCCCAAGATTTCAGCGCGGGCTTCACCAGGATCCGTCATTGGCGCTTGCTTCGTTGCTGCCGGGTGTAGAGGTCATGGAATGTTTTGCCCTGGGGGCTGGGGAGGTCGCGTGTCGCCGTCCATGCTTTTAGGAAAGCAACATGCTTCAGTCGGCCGCGTCGGCCTGCCTGCCGTGCCAACATGCCGGCCGCGGTGCGGCTCAGCACGCGATAAAGACGCGGCCGCTTGGCGGCGAACGCCCATAGGCGCAAAGCAAGACGCTCCTTGAGCGCCGGATTGCGGCGCGCGAAATCCCGCTCGCGCCATGTCCGCATCATGTCGGGTAGGGGAATGGCAACCGGACAGACCGCCTCGCATCGTCCGCAGAAGGTCGAAGCGTAGGGAAGATCGCGAGCGCGATCGATCCCTTGAAGCTGCGGCGTCAGTACGGCGCCCATCGGTCCCGGATAGACCGAGCCATAGGCATGGCCGCCGACCGCGCCATAGACCGGGCAATGATTGAGGCAGGCGCCGCACCTTATGCAGCGCAACATGTCGGCGAATTCGTTGCCGAGCATCTCGCTCCGTCCGTTGTCCAGCAGCACAACGTGGTAGGCGCTGGGTCCGTCTGGATCGCTGCTCCGGCGCGGGCCGGTGGAAAAGGTGGTGTAGGTGGTGATGTCCTGGCCGGTCGCCGACCGGGCGAGCACGCGCAACAAGACCGACGCATCCTCGAGCGTCGGCACCAATTTTTCGATTGAAGCGATCACGATATGCGTGCGCGGCAGCGTGGCGGTCAGGTCTCCATTGCCTTCATTGGTGACGATCACCGAGGACCCGGTCTCAGCGATCAGGAAGTTGGCGCCGGTGATCCCGGCCTCGGCGGCCAAGAATTTTTCGCGCATGATTTGGCGCGCTTCGGCGACAAGAGCAGGGGTCTGGTCGAGCCTGCGCTGAGGCGGAAGCTTTGTATGCGCGCGGCGGAAATCGCGCTCGATGGTCTCTTTGTTAAGGTGGATGATCGGCGCGATGATGTGACTTGGATGCTCGCGCCGCATCTGCACGATATATTCGCCGAGGTCGGTTTCGACGACCTCGATGCCTGACGCCTGGAGGTGAGCGTTGAGACCGATCTCCTCCGAGACCATCGACTTGCCTTTGGTGACGCGCTTGGCGTTCGCCTCTTGGCAGAGCCGAAGCACGATGTCGCGCGCGTCAGTGGCGTTCAGCGCGTAGTGCACGCGGCCGCCGCTGTCGGCCACCTTGCGCTCGAAAGTTTCGAGATAGAGATCGAGATGCGTCAGCGTGTGGTCCCGGATGGCGCGCGCCTCTTCGCGCAGCGTATCGAATTCGGGCAAGTTCGCCTTGGCGCTCTCCCGCTTGGCGATAAAGCCCCGCTTGACGTTGAGAAGTGCCCTCTGCAATGCCGGATCTTTGAGGGCGCGGACTGAGGCCTTCTTGAAGTTCCGCGGTGAGTAAGCCATGCCGGTCTCAGCGCCCTTGCCCGGAGCCGGCGATCGCCGGCTCGTCGGTCATGCCGGCCAGCACCTCGGCGACGTGGCGAACTTCGATCGCTTTGCGCTCACGGGCGAGCCTGCCGGCGATCTCAAGAAGACAGCCGAGATCGCCGGACAAGACTGTCGTGGCGCCGGTTCCGGCGATGTCGCGCAGCTTGGTATCGGCGATGGCGGCAGAAATCTCCGGATACTTGACCGAAAAAGCGCCGCCGAACCCGCAACACGCTTCGCTGTCGGCAAGCTCGACAAGCGACAGTCCTGCGACGCTGGAAAGAAGCCGCCGTGGCGCGTCGCGCACATGAAGCTCGCGCAAAGAGGAGCAGGAATCGTGATAGGTCACGGTCCCAGGGAAGGTGGTATCGACCGCTGTGAGGCCGAGCACGTCGACCAGAAAAGATGTGAGTTCGAAGCTTTTCCCGGCAAGGAGGTCGGCCCGCCCGGCGAAATCCGGATCGTCGGCGAGAAGCCGCGGATAATGGAGCCGCAAAATTCCGGCGCAGGAACCCGATGGTGCCACGACATAGTCGAACCGCTCGAAGGTCTCGATCACCTGCCGGGCGATGGCAATGGCGTCTCGCCGGTCGCCGGAATTGTAAGCGGGTTGCCCGCAACAGGTCTGCGTGCCCGGCACCTCGACGCGGGCACCTCCCGCCTCAAGGAGCTTGATCGCAGCGAAGCCGACGCTCGGACGAAACAAATCGACCAGACAGGTCACAAACAGGCCGACATAGGGAGCTTGCTGAGCGTCGGGCGGAGAAGTCATCGCAAGTGAAGTTCTTTCACTTTATGGCCGGGGACAGGAGTCAGGATGTAGCATTGTCGGTGCGACTCACCGAATCTGAAATCCGCGCAGGGCGAAGCGCTGACCAGCGGAAGGGCCGAGGATGAAGACCAAGGGATTGGCGCTGCTGGCATTGGTGGCAATGCTGCTGGCTGTGCGCCCCTTTGCGGCGGGAGCCGAATCCGTGCGCCTCGTCACGCCCATCGTCTATGGCACCCATCTTCCAGGCCTCGGCGAACCGGCGGCGCGATTGGCCAGGCTGCTGGAAAAGCGCTCGGCCGGCGCGGTGACGCTCGACTTGCAGGAACCCGGCGGCAAGACCAAGCCGCATGAAATCCTCGACAAGGTTTCGGACGGCGATGTCGATGCAGGCTTCGCGACGGGGAGTTTTTGGGCGGCCAAGCTTCCCGCGGCGGCGCTGTTCTCAGGTTTTCCTTTCGGCCCCGATGGCACCGAATATCTTGCCTGGTTCGAAGCGGGCAATGGCAGGACGCTGTACCAGGAAATGTACGACCACGCCGGACTCAACGTCCATGTCATGCCTTGCGCCTTCGGCGGCGGCGAGACGGGCGGATGGTTTGCCAAAGAGATCAAGGACGCCGCCGATCTTGAAGGGCTACGCATGCGCATCTTCGGGCTCGGCGGCAGTGTCATGTCACGGGCCGGCGCCATCACGGTGCTTGTGCCCACCAGCGGTCTCTCCGCTGCTTTTGCCGCAAACAAGATCGAGGCGGCCGAGCTTTACCCGCCGGCGGTCGATGAGCTCCAACCGCTAAAGGACAAGATCAAGCTGATTTATGTCCCGGGCTGGCACAAGCCCGAGACGGTGCTTGAGTTCATTATCAACAAGGATCGTTGGGAGGCACTGTCCGAAAAGCAGCAAAAGGCGATCGACGATACTTGCCGCGCGCTTCTGAAGGCGACGCTTAAGGATAGCGCGCGCCTGCAGGCCGAGGCCCTTGCCAAAATGAGCGCGAAGGACGGCGTTAAGGTCAGACAGTGGCCGGTTGAGGTGCTTTCCGCCTTGCGCTCGGCCTGGGAACAGCTTGCCAGGGAAGAGGGCGCCCGCGATTATTTCTTCAAAACGGTTTTGGATGACATCGCCAAGTTTCGTGCCGGGGCGAAGCAGGACTCCGCGGCAAAACCGGCGGCAGCCAACGCGTCGCCTTAGCCCCCGCGTTTCCGCCCGGGACCCCGGGCGGGGCATATTGCCCGCAAGCCCTCAAGCATGCGAAACATCTGGATCGGCGGACTTCCCTTGCCCAATTTGGACGTTCTCGGATGTCGCATATTGCCTTGCCCAGCCCGGATCAAACGATCCTGGAGCGCCGCAACGACCTCTTGAAGCGGCTGAAGAAGCTCGTTCCCGGGGCCATTCTGATCACCGATGAGGAGGGGCGCCGCACGTTCGAGACCGACGCGCTGACCGCCTATCGCTGCCTTCCGCTCGCCGTGGTGCTGCCCAAAAGCACCGAACAAGTGAGCGCGATCCTGCACTTCTGCCACCAGAACAAGATCAAGGTCGTGCCGCGGGGCGCCGGCACCTCACTGGCCGGCGGGGCGTTACCGCTCGAAGACGCCATCGTGCTCTGTCTTTCACGCATGACCCAGGTGCTCGATATCGATCTCGTCAACCGCGTGGCCCGGGTCGAGGCCGGCATTACCAATTCCGGGATCACCGATGCGGTCGCAAGCGAAGGCTTCTTTTACGCACCCGATCCGTCGAGCCAGATCGCCTGCACCATCGGCGGCAACGTCGCCACCAATTCGGGTGGCGCGCATTGCCTGAAATACGGGGTGACGACCAATAACGTGCTCGGCGTCCGCATCGTTTTGATGAACGGAGAGGTCCTCGATATCGGCGGTCCTGAACTCGATCCGCCGGGCTATGATTTCCTTGCCTTGATCGTGGGGTCCGAAGGCCAGCTCGGCGTGGTCACCGAGGTCACCGTGCGCTTGTTCAAGGCGCCCGAGGGCGCGCGGCCGATGCTGATCGGCTTCGGCACTAATGAATCGGCAGGGGCCTGCGTTGCCGCAATCATCGCCGCCGGCATCGTCCCGGTCGCGCTCGAGTTCATGGACCGGCCCGCGATCCATGTCAGCGAACAGTTCGCCGCCGCCGGCTATCCGCTTGACGTCGAGGCCATCCTTATCGTCGAGGTGCAGGGCTCCGACGACGAGATCGACACGCTTCTTGAGAAGATCGGCCAGATCGCGGAGGACTTCAGTCCGCTTACCATCCGCATGAGCCAAAGCGAAGAAGAGAGCGCCAAGATCTGGAAGGGACGCAAAGCTGCGTTCGGCGCCATTGGCCAGATCTCGGACTATTACTGCATAGACGGCGTGATCCCGCTGTCGAAACTGCCTAAGGCGCTGCAGGATATCGGCTGGATTTGCCGGCGTTACCGCTTCGACGTGGCCAATATCTTTCACGCCGGCGACGGCAATCTGCATCCCCTGATTCTGTACGACGCCAACGATCCGCTCCAGCTCGAACGCGTCGAGCTTTGCGGCGCCGAGATCTTGAAACTGTGCGTCGAACTCGGCGGCTGCCTCACCGGCGAACATGGGGTCGGCATCGAGAAGCGCGAGTTGATGCATGAGCAGTTCTCCGAGGCTGATTTGACGCAGCAGATGCGCATCAAGGCCATGTTCGATCCGGACTGGCTGCTCAATCCCGGCAAGGTCTTCCCGCTCGACGAACGAGGCGCCCAGTGACCGGCCCTATGCGTGTCGGCTTTCATGCTCCCGACGCGGTCGAGGAGCTTGCCCATCTCGTCGCCGAGGCCGCCGACACGCGAACGCCAATCGAGGTGATGGGACGCGGCACTAAGCGCGAGGTTGGCCGGCCCGTGAAGTACGGCACGGTGCTGAGCACGGAGAACTTGAACGCTGTCTCTCTGTACGAGCCGAGTGAGCTCGTGCTCGTGGCTCAGGCAGGCGCTCCGCTCGCTCAAATCGAGCAACTTCTCGCCGACAACGAACAGGAGCTTCCGTTCGAGCCGGTCGATCTTGGCCCGGCTCTCGGTTTCGGCCCCGGGCAAGCCACGATCGGGGGCGTGATCGCGACCAATATCTCAGGCAGCAGGCGCATTCATTCGGGCTCGGCGCGCGATCATGTGCTGGGGCTGGAGGCGGTCAACGGGCGGGGCGAGATCATCCGGTCCGGCGGGAGAGTGATGAAGAACGTGACCGGCTACGATCTCGCCCGGGGCATGTCCGGCTCGTGGGGAACGCTTGCGATGATGACCGAGATCGCGCTGAAGGTCCTTCCGGCCCAGCGCGAAATGCGCACCATCATCTGCTTCGGCCTCGACGATCAGACCGCGGTCGAGGCCCTGTGCCTTGCGCTCGGCACCCCGTTCGAGGTCTCCGGCACGGTCCATATGCATGCGGGGCTTGCCGAGCAGTTCTCCGAAGCCGAAATCGCCGGTTCGGGCAAGTCCGTCACCGCCATCAGGGTGGAGAATTTTCCGGCGTCCGCCCGCTACCGCTCCAATCGCTTGAAGCAGATGCTTCAAGCCTATGCGCCGGCGCTTGAGCTCGACACCGGCCCAAGCCGCATCTTCTGGAACGAGGTCAGGGCTCTGCGAATGTTTCAACGCCGGCCGGATCACCCGTTATGGCGCATTTCCACCCAAGCCACGATCGCGCCGAAGCTGATCAACGCGGTTTCCCGCAAAATCGAGGTCCGCGCCCTTTATGACTGGTCTGGCGGCCTGGTCTGGCTCGAAACCCCGCCGATTTCCGATGCCGGTACGGTCGAGATCCGCCGCACCCTTGCCGAATTCGGCGGTCATGCCACATTGATCCGTGCCGATGCGTCGGTGCGGGGCGCCATCGATGTGTTCCAGCCGCTCGATCCGCAGCTCATGGCGCTCAGCACATCGCTCAAGCAGGTATTCGATCCGGTGGGAATCCTCAATCCCGGCCGCATGTATCCGGAGATCTAGACGCGGGCCATGCAAACAAATTTCAACGAAGTCCAACTCACCGATCCGTCGCTGGCCAGCGCCAACGAGATCTTGCGCCGTTGCGTTCATTGCGGTCTGTGCACCGCGACCTGTCCCACTTATGTGCTCACCGGGGACGAGCGCGACAGTCCGCGCGGGCGCATCTACCTGATGAAGCAAATGTTTGAGGAGCGCCAGGTGACGGCGTCGATGACCTACCACATCGACCGCTGCCTCTCCTGCTTCTCCTGCATGACCGCCTGTCCGAGCGGGGTGGACTATATGCATCTGGTCGACCTCGCCCGGACCCGCATCGAAGCGAAGGGGCGCCGTTCGCCGATTCAGAGCGGGTGGCGCTTCGTCTTGAGCAAGGTCCTGCCGCATCCGGGACGGTTCCGGCTCGCTCTGATGCTGGGCTGGTTCGCCCGGCCGTTGCGCGCTGGTCTGGCCCGGCTGGGCCTCAAGCGGACCGCGGCAGCGCTTGCGCTTGTGCCGTCGCACTTGCCTAAGGCGGCGCAGGCCAGGCCACGCTCGCAGATCGGCAAGGACGCGGACGCCAAGCGCGTGGCGCTGATGCTCGGTTGCGTGCAGGAGGTGCTTGCGCCCTCGATTAGCCGCGCTGCCATGAGGCTGTTGCGGCGCCACGGAGTCGATGTCGTCGTGGCCAAGGACGAGATCTGCTGCGGCGCGCTGGTGCATCATCTCGGCCGGGAAGCCGAAGCCCGCAGGCTCGCGCGCCGCAATATCGACGCCTGGACCGCGCTCGGCCGCGAGAAGCCGCTCGATGCCGTCGTCATCACCACTTCGGGCTGCGGCACCACGATCAAGGATTACGGCCATCTGCTTGCCCGCGACCGCGGCTATGCCGAACGCGCCGAGCATGTCTCGGGGCTCGCCCGCGACATCACCGAGTTTATCGATGAGATCGGCCTTCTGCCGCCGGTGATGTGGACGGGACTTCGCATCGCCTATCAGAGCGCCTGCTCGCTCCAGCACGGCCAGAAGCTCGATGCGCTGCCGATTTCTTTGCTTGAGCAGGCCGGATTCAACATCCTGCAAATTCCGGAAAGCCATCTCTGTTGCGGCTCGGCCGGCACTTATAATTTGCTCGAGCCCGGACTGTCGGGCGAGTTGCGCGACCGCAAGCTCGCTAATATCGCCAAGCTCAACGCCGACGTGATCGTCTCCGCCAATATCGGCTGCATGACCCAGCTCGCAGGCGGCACCAACATCCCCTTGGTCCACACGGTCGAAATGCTCGACTGGGCGACGGGCGGGCCTGTGCCTCAGGCGCTGGCCAAGTTCAAAAATCCGGGCCACCGGATCGAGGCCCTGGTCGAGCTCTCCAAGCAGGCGGCGCTGGTCGATTAGCCGCTTTTCGATCAAGGGCTTCGCTAGCCTCTGCCCCTTTGGGGACGGCTTTTTCCAAGCCGGGCCGGTTGGCCGACGCCGCCGAGACGTGACACCCGATAGGAGGTTGGGCTAGAAGCGGGCGGCCGGAGCCGTTTGTTAAGAATCAGCGGTCAGAATCAACCGTTGCCTCCCATGAGCAAGAAGACCGAGCCCGCCCGCCCCGAGGCCCGCCTGCCGAAGGGCCTTTTCGACATTTCCGCAGGCGAAATCCGCGCCACCGAGGAGATGCTCGGGGTGATCAGGCGCACCTTCGAAGCCTACGGCTTCGAGCCGCTCGACACGCCTGCCATCGAATATTCCGACGCGCTCGGAAAGTTTCTGCCCGATCAGGACCGGCCGAATGAGGGCGTGTTCTCGTTCAAGGACGACGACAAGCAATGGCTGTCGCTCCGCTACGATCTGACCGCGCCGCTCGCCCGTTACGTCGCCGAGAACTATCAGCACCTGCCGAAGCCCTTCCGCCGCTATCAGTCAGGGCCGGTGTGGCGTAACGAGAAACCTGGACCGGGCCGCTTCCGCCAGTTCATCCAGTTCGATGCCGATACGGTGGGGGCGTCGTCGGTCGCGGCCGATGCAGAGCTCTGCATGCTCGCCGCCGACACGCTCGAAGCGCTCGGCATTCCGCGCGGCCAATACGTGGTGAAGGTCAACAACCGCAAGATTCTCGATGGTGTGTTGGAGGCGTGCAAAGTGTCTTCGGCGTCGCAGCGCCTCGCTGTTCTGCGCGCGATCGACAAGCTCGACCGACTCGGCGTCGATGGGGTGAAGGCGCTATTGGGTAAGGGGCGCAAGGATGACTCGGGCGACTTCACCAAAGGCGCTGAACTCGCGGTGAAACAAATTGAGCCGGTCCTTGCCATGATCGACCCTGATACTTCAATGGATCTCGGTATTGGCAAGACCGCGAGCGGCCGAGCCGGCATGGAAGAGACCGAAGAGATCGAAAAGTTTATTGCCGCCGCTGGGTATTCCGAACGGATCAAGATCGACCGCACGGTCGTCCGTGGCCTGGAATACTACACCGGCCCCGTGTTCGAGGCCGAGCTGACCTCTCCCATCACCGACGACAGAGGGCAGCCGATCAGGATCGGTTCGGTGGTAAGCGGCGGCCGTTATGATGGCTTGGTCGAGCGCTTCACCGGCGAGAAGGTTCCGGCCACCGGCGTTTCGATCGGCGTGTCGCGGCTGCTGCTCGGCCTGCAATGCCTCGGCAAGTTTGCCGACAGTGCTGTGCGCGGCCCCGTGATCGTGCTCGTGCTCGACCGCGACCGCATCGCCGACTATCAGGCCATGACGCAACAGCTCCGCAATGCCGGACTCCGCGCCGAGCTTTATCTCGGCGATAGCGGCCTGAAGGCGCAGATGAAATATGCCGACCGGCGCGGCGCGCCATGCGTGGTGATCCAAGGCGGCGACGAAAAAGAGAAGGGCGCCGTTCAGATCAAGGACCTCGTGCTCGGCGCGACGCTCACGACCATCGAGGACCGCGACGAATATCGAAAGAAGCAGGAAGAGGCGCAAAGCCTCGTGCCGGAAGAAAAACTCGTCGAGACCGTGCAAGCGGTTCTCGCCCGCCACAAGGCTTGAGCCATGGCCGCCGAGTCCGCCAAAGAGTTCGAGGCTCTCGAAGCCCAAGCCGTGACCCTGCTCGATACGTTCCGAAGCGCAGGCTACGAGCAGGTTGCGCCGTCAATGCTCCAGCCGGCCGACGTCTTCCTCGACCAGATCGGCGAGCAGATCAGGAGCAGGACTTACGTCTTCACCGATCTTGCCGGCGAGGAGCTTTGCCTCAGGCCGGACCTGACGGTGCCGGTGTCGCGGCTTTACCTCGAGCGTCACCCCGAGGCCGATGCGACAGCGCGGTATTGCTATAACGGTCCGGCCTTTCGCTTTCAGCCGCTCGGGCCTAATCGAACGCATCCGCGCGAATTCCGCCAGGCGGGCATTGAGTGCTTCGGCGAGACCGACAAAGACAGCGCCGACGCCGAGATCGTTCTGCTCGCAGTCGAAGCGGTGCGCCGCGCCGGACTTAAAGACGTTCGGCTGCGCTTCGGCGATATCGCGCTGTTCTACGCACTGCTCGATGCGCTGTCGCTGCCCGAGCGCTGGCGGTTGAAGCTCCGGCACTATTTCTGGCGGCCTATGGCCTTCCATGACTTGCTCGCGCGTCTTGCCCGCGGCGAGCGTCCGAGCGGCGACGGCCCGGCCGCGGCGCTGGCGCAAGCTCTGGCCGGCGAGACGCCGGAAGGCGCCGAAGAGCGTATCGCGGCATATCTCGATGAGCAGAACCTGCCGCTTTCAGGCAACCGCACGCTCGGCGAAATTGCCTCGCGCATGCTCGACCATGCCGCCGATCTTGGCGCCGATCCCTTGCCGAAGGATGTGGCCGCGGTGATCGAGTCTTATCTTTCAGTCTCTGGGCCGCCAAAGGAGGCTTCGGAGCGGGTCGCCGCGATTGCCAAAGATGCAGGGATCGATCTTGGCGATTCACTTGAGGCTCTCGCGCGGCGCTTCGACCGTCTTGAGAAAGGCGGCATCGACCTCGCACGGGCAAGCCTCGCCACCGAGTTCGGGCGGAACCTCGAATATTATTCGGGCTTGGTGTTCCAGATCGAGTCGGTGGGCATGGCTGAGGCAATCGCCGGCGGCGGCCGCTATGACGGCTTGCTGGCTCATCTCGGGGCGAAGCGCGAGGTGCCGGCGATCGGCTCGGCCATTCACACCGAGCGTTTGCTCGCCGCGGTAAGGGGGGTGTCATGACGGCCGCGCTCCTGATCGCACTTCCCTCTAAAGGCAGGCTCAAAGACGCCGCTGCTGATCTGTTCGCCCGCGCCGGGATGGCCTTGTCCAGCAAGGGGCATGAGCGCCGTTATCGCGGCGCGCTGTCCGGTCTCGACGGTGTCGAAGTCGTCTACACGTCAGCGGCTGAGATCGTTCATCAGCTCGGGACCGGGCGCGTCCATTTGGGGCTGACCGGCGAGGACCTCGTTCGCGACACGCTGAGCGATGTCGAAGGCTCCGTCGAATTCCTGAAGCCGCTCGGCTTCGGCAATGCCGACGTCGTCGTGGCCGTTCCGGATTGCTGGATCGACGTATCCCGCATGGCCGATCTCGAAGATGTGGCCGCGCAGTTTGCCAGCGTGCATGGCCGGCGGCTCAGGGTCGCCACCAAATATATGACCCTCACGCGCCGGTTTTTCGCGAATCATGGCGTTGCCGGCTATCGCATCGTCGAGAGTGCGGGCGCCACCGAGGCCACGCCGGCGGCGGGAACCGCCGAGCTGATTGTCGATATCACCACCACCGGCACCACGCTTCGCGCCAATCATCTCAAAGTGCTTGAGGACGGGCTGATCCTCAAATCGCAGGCGCATCTCTTGGCCTCTCGGGCAGCTCGCTGGGACGCGGGCGCGGGCAAGCTCCGCCAGGCGATTCTCGAGCGCCTTTCTTCCATCGATTGACGGCCCGAGGCCGGATCTCGCGTCCGGCTGACGAGAAGTTGAACGCTCGACCGGTGGCGGCGGCGAAGCCCAGAAGCTACTCTCCGCCGCCATGTCGATCCGTCTTGCCGCCGCAGCTGTTATCGCCGCCTTCGCGACGGCCGCTTCCGCCGCGCCGTCGCGCATCATCATCCTGGCTCAGGGCGAGTCGGCCGACCCCTGGAAACTGTGCGAGATCGGCGAGCAAAGGGCCGAGGCTCTGGCCTTGACCTATCTCGGCCACGACGCGGTGAAATCGTTATTCGCTAAAGGCGAAGAGCCTGCCTTCTTCTTTGCCGTCACGCCCCGAACGGCCGCGCTTGCCTCACCTTCGGTCGTAAGCTGGAACAAGCCGGTGATTTTCTATTCCGCCACGCCGCAAACGTCGCAAAGCGACGAGGACTTTATCAAGGCGCTCAACCAGCAGACCCGGGAGGCCGCCAACAACGTGCTCACCAATCCGGCGGTCAAAGGCAAGACCGTGGTGATGGTGTGGGAGAACGAACACATCGCCAGCGAAGCGCTCGTAGCCAAGTTCGAGAACAAGGCGGTGACGCTTCGCCAATTGTTCAAGCTCGACATTCTGCCGGGCGTGCCCAAGACCTGGCCGGGTGAGACGCACGATTATTTTTGGATTCTGGAGTTCCCGGAAAACTCCAACGTGCCCGTCAAATTTTCGATGATGAAGCAGGAGTTCGGCGCGTCTTTCCCGCGCGTTCCGGCCAACGATTGGGACACGCCTGACGGGCTCGATGCGGCAAGCGGGTGTCAGCCCAAAGCCTCGGAATAGATATCACCCACAAAAAAGGGGCAGCCGAAGCCGCCCCTTTCTGACTGTCCCTGGCGTATGGACTACATCATGTCCATGCCGCCCATGCCGCCACCCGGCATTGGCGGCATATCGTCCTTCTTCTTCGGCGATTCCGCCACACCGGCCTCGGTGGTGACCAGGAGGCCTGCCACGGACGCTGCATCCTGCAACGCCGTGCGCACCACCTTGGCGGGGTCAATGATCCCCTTGGCAATCAGATCGCCATATTCGTTGTTTTGGGCGTCATAGCCGTAGGACGCGGAGTTGTGGTCGGTCACCTTGCCGACCACGATCGAGCCCTCGACACCGGCATTCTCGGCAATCTGGCGGATCGGAGCCTGTAAGGCACGCCGCACGATATTGATGCCGGATTCCTGGTCCTCATTGTCGCCTTTGGTTTTGAGCGATTTGGCGGCCCAGAGCAGGGCGACGCCGCCGCCCGGCACGATGCCTTCCTCGACCGCGGCCCGGGTCGCGTTCAACGCATCGTCGACGCGATCCTTCTTCTCCTTAACCTCGACTTCGGTCGCGCCGCCGACCTTGATGACGGCAACGCCGCCGGCAAGCTTGGCGAGCCGCTCTTGCAGCTTCTCGCGATCGTAGTCGGACGAGGTGTCCTCGATCTGCTGCTTGATCTGGCCGATGCGGGCTTCGATGTCGGGCTTCTTGCCGGCGCCGTCGACGATGGTGGTGTCGTCTTTGGTGATCGACACCCTCTTCGCCTTGCCGAGCATATCGATCGTGACGTTCTCGAGCTTGATGCCGAGATCCTCGGAGATCAGCTCGCCGCCGGTCAGCACCGCGATATCCTGAAGCATGGCCTTGCGGCGGTCGCCGAAGCCGGGGGCCTTGACGGCCGCGACCTTCAACCCGCCACGCAGCTTGTTCACCACAAGCGTCGCAAGGGCTTCGCCCTCGACGTCCTCGGCGATCACCAGCAACGGATGTCCCGATTGCACCACCGACTCGAGCAGAGGCAGCAGCGCCTGGAGACCTGACAGCTTCTTCTCGTAGATCAGAATGTAGGGACTCTCGAGCTCCGCCACCATCTTCTCGGCGTTGGTGATGAAGTAGGGCGAGATGTAGCCGCGGTCGAACTGCATGCCCTCGACCACCTCAAGCTCGCTGTCGAGGCTCTTTGCTTCCTCGACGGTGATCACGCCCTCATTGCCGACCTTCTGCATGGCCTCGGCAATCATGTCGCCGATCGCCTTCTCGCCGTTGGCCGAAATGGTTCCGACCTGGGCGATCTCGTCGGAGCCCTTGACCTTCTTCGATTGCTTTTTGATCTCTTCGACCACGTCAATCACGGCCTTATCGATACCGCGCTTGAGGTCCATGGGATTCATGCCGGCGGCCACTGCCTTCAGGCCTTCGCGCACAATGGCCTGCGCCAGCAACGTTGCCGTGGTGGTGCCGTCGCCGGCGGTGTCGTTGGTCTTGGAGGCGACCTCGCGCAGCATCTGCGCGCCCATATTCTCGAACCTATCTTCGAGCTCGATCTCCTTGGCCACGGTCACGCCGTCCTTGGTCGACCGCGGCGCGCCGAATGATTTTTCCAGGATGACGTTGCGCCCCTTCGGCCCCAACGTGATCCTGACTGCATTGGCGAGGACATCCACGCCGCGCATCATGCGCTCGCGGGCCTCGGCCGAGAACTTCACATCTTTGGCTGCCATTTCTATTCGCTCCGGTTTTCTCTTGAATGGGGTTTCTGGTGGGGGGTTAGGCGAGAATTCCCATGATGTCGGACTCCTTCATGATGAGGAGTTCCTCGCCGTCGATCTTGACCTCGGTGCCGGACCACTTGCCGAACAGCACCTTGTCGCCGGCCTTGACCCCCATGGGCTGGAGCTTGCCGTCTTCGCCGCGGGCGCCGGGGCCCGCCGCGATCACTTCGCCGGTCTGCGGCTTCTCCGCAGCGGTATCGGGAATAATGATCCCGCCTTTGGTCTTTTGCTCTTCTTCGAGCCGGCGCACGACCACGCGATCGTGCAAGGGTTTGAATTTCATGGATTTTGCTCCGCGCACTGCTTGAGAAATGAATGAAATTACGCGTTGTTGGCACTCACAATTAATGAGTGCCAGCCGCTGCTGTGCAGATAAAGTCGCGCCCCTGATCTGTCAAGGAGGGGGCCGGAATCGACCTTAAGGACGGCGGAGCCGTGAGCGGAGGGCGAACCGGGCCCAACGCGGCGATGGCGGTTCTAGTGGCTCCCCATGGGCGCCGCATTACCGAATTGCGTGCCCGTTGCGGGGCAGTGGAGGCCATCGGTGCCAGGCGCGCGACTTGGTTTTGCCCCACCTTGCTGCTATCAACAACCGAACATGCGGTGGACAGATTGTTGTTGCGCCGCAGGGGCCGTCGCACGATCTTGGCGCGAAGGTTAACAACGTGTTTCGCACGACCGCTACGGGCACTTGGCGGGGCGAATCCTCCGGAGGGCCAGCCTTGCTCGACGTGATTGTCCTGATCGCCATGACGGTCACGGCGGCCGCATTCGCGGTCGGCCTCGTTGTTGAAGCGGGCATCCCTCAGATCCCGGCGGTGATTGCCGCCGCGGCGCTCTACATGGTCATGGCCGCCTCCTATCTCATGGTGTCGCGGCCCACGAAATCGGCCGGCGGGTCGGATCGTCTCGACGATCTGGAAGCGGCGCTCGAGGTTATCGACAGGGATCTACAAAGAATCGACAAGGTCGAGGACGACGTCTCTCGTCTCGATCAGGCCGTGGGCGACGGTGGCGGCGAGCCGGCCGGGGGACTGAGTCATCTGGCGCAGATCACTCAGGAAATCGAGGACGTGCATGCCAAGATCGAAAATTTGCGGTCCGATCTCGAAGGCGAAGCGCGCGACCAGCGTACCAAGATCACGAACGACCTTCGGGGTCTTGAGGGCCTGATCAAGCAATTGTCGGCCGATCTCGTTTCGGCATCGCCGGAAACTCTGGCTTCGGTGGAAGAAGACGCCGAGGCTGCGGTCGAGCGGGAACCCCTCGCTGAGATCGAAAAAATCGAACCCGAACCGGAGGGAGAGGGCATCGTCTTCGAGGCCGAGACGATCACCGTCGCCGTCGAGCAGTTAAGCGAAGAGAAAGACGATTCTGCTCGTGAGACCAAGCCGGTCGAAATCTCAATCGAGGAAGAGGCTGTGGCCGAAGCCGGAGCCGTAGCGGCCGAGCAAGACATGGGAGCGGTAGCGGCCGAGGAAGGCATGGAAGGCGCCGCGCGCGAGGCCGAAACGTTCGCGATGCCGGTCGAGCAGGAGGAGGCTGAACCCGAGGGCGAGCCGGTCGTGGTTGAAGAAGAGAAGGAAGAGGCCGCGCGCGAGGCCGAACCGTTCGCAATACCGGTCGAGCGGGAGGACGAGGCGCCTGAAAGCGAGACGGAAGCGGCCGAGGAAGACAGAGAGGAGACTGAGCGCGAGCCTGAAACGCTAGGGGTCCCGGTCGAGCAGGAGGACCTTGCGCCTGACAGCGAGCCCGAAGCGGCCGAAGAAGAGCAGGAAGAGGTTGCGCGCGAGGCCGAACCGTTCGCGATACCGGTTGAACGGGAAGAGGCTGCGCCCGAGGCAGAGATGGTCGCGGCCGCGGCGGAAGAGGAACTCGTCCTGGGCGAAGAGACTTCCCCTGGGTTGCTTGAGGAGCGCGCCGCCGAAGAAGACAGCAGTCAAAGCTCTTCAGAGCAGGACCTGGCCGAGGCCGCAGGCGTCGCCGGGATCGGCGATAGCGAAATGCTCGAAATCATCAGTCAGGCGATCGAGGCCGGCCGGATCGACCTTCATTTGCAGCCGACCGTGACGCTGCCCGAACGAAGACCCATTTATCTCGAAGCGTTCACCCGTATCAGAACCGATATGGACACCCTCATTCGTCCCCGCTCTTACGTTCCGGCGGCCGAAGCCTCAGGCATGATGCCTCTGATCGACAATGTGCTGTTGGTGAAGAGCGTTCAGACGCTGCGCCGGCTGGGTCCCCAGTCGCGGATCAAGGGCATCTTCTGCAATATCTCGGTGAGCACGCTGCTCGATCCCGAGTTTTTCCCGGAACTTGTCGAGTTCATGGAAGAAAACAGCGGGCTCAGTGATAACCTGGTGTTCGAGATTGGTCAGCCGGCCCTTGCCGGTCTAGGCCAGGCCGAACTGGGGGCGCTCGATACGCTGGCGGCGCTTGGCTATGGCTTCTCGCTCGACCATGTCGCCGGTTTCGATCTCGATTTTGTCGGCTTGCGCGACCGTTCCTTCCGTTTCGTCAAGTTCGACGCGCGAACCTTCCTGCGCGGTAATGACATCCAGGGCGGGGGGTTCTCGCTTGCCGATATGATGCGCGCGCTCGATGATTTCGACATCAAGCTGATCGTCGAGAAGGTCGAGGACGAGGACACGGTGGCCGCACTCCTCGACCGCGGCATTAAGCTCGCGCAAGGCTATCTCTTCGGCAGACCGAAGCCGTTGGACGCCGCGCTTCTTAGCGAGATCGAAGGCGCCGGCAGGCCCTAGCGCTCCTGCACCAACAGCACTCGGGTCGCCGTCGAACCCTGATCAATCGCCAGGAGGCGGTGTGACCCCGGTTTCCAGGTCGCGGTAGAGCTCTTTCTCCTCGACATTGCCCGAGTCCGACTCTTTGGCCCCTTCCTGAGGCTGCATCTTCTCGCCGTCCGTTTCCTCCGCAGGCATCTCGTCAGGGCGCATGTCGCGCATGACCTCTTCATCCTCCACGTCACCGGCCGGAACGACGAGAGAAGAGCCGCCGTTCAGAGACAGTGGCGAAAGGGCATAGGCCGGGCAGGCGAACAACGCGCCACCGAGCACAAAAGCCGCGCCGATTTTGATGAGTGTGTGATCCATGGTCGCATAGCCTCCTTGATGAAGGTGCCGCCCGCATGTCGCGTCCCGTTTCGCGCAAGGGGACAGCCTGCCGCTACTCTACAACGAAAAGCGCACGACACGAGGTCACAACCATTTGAGGGAAATGCGGCGGGGCGACGGTTTTTGCGCACCCGGCAAGCCGGGCAAATGGGGCAAGCGGCGCTTGACCGGCTCTGCCTGAGCCTCTAACCGGGCCCCATGACCGTCGCTGCAACCGATATTCCGGTCCTCGACTCGATCGAAGATTTAGGGACGCGTTATCGCGCCTGGCTGGTCGATATCTGGGGGGTCATGCATAACGGGCGTCGCGCGTTCCCGCGCGCGATCGAAGCCACGCGGGCGTTCCGCGCGCAAGGCGGCATCGTCGTGCTGCTGTCCAACTCGCCGCGGCCGAGCCGATCGGTCCTCGACCAACTCCGCCGTGTCGGGGTCCCAGACGACGCCTATGACGCGACCGTCACCTCAGGCGATCTCACCCGCCATGAACTGGCCAAGCATAAAGGCGCCACTGTCTTTCATCTCGGCCCCGAACGCGACCGGCCCATCTTCGACGGTTTCGACGTCAAGCTCGGGACACAAGACGATGCCGAACTCATCGTCTGCTCGGGCCTGTTTGACGACGAGACCGAGACTCCGGAAGATTACACTGGCCTCTTGCGTGAGCTTGCCGCGCGAAAATTGCCAATGATCTGCGCCAATCCCGATCATCAGGTCGAACGCGGCGATCAACTCGTCTGGTGCGCGGGCGCACTCGCCGCGCTCTATGAACAGGAAGGTGGGCCGGTGGTCTATGCCGGCAAGCCTTACGCGCCGATCTATTCTCTCGCGTTCGAAACGATCGATGCGTTGGCTGAGGGCACCGTGCCGCGGGACCAAGTGCTCGTGATCGGCGATGGCGTGCATACCGACATCGCCGGCGCGACCAATCTTGGCATCGATTCCATATTCGTAGCCAGCGGCCTGCATGCACCGAGCGCGACCGGAGAGGATGCGCTCGGGTCCGACCAGCTTGAGGCGCTGTTTGCGGCAGAGAAGAAGCGGCCGATCGGAGCCATGCGCGCGCTCGTGTGGTAGGGCGTGTTGGCATGCCGCGCTTGTCGTTGTTGCAGTGCAGCAACGGCTTCGCTATTTTGCCGCCAGCCAATTGCAGGGAACAGGAACAACGCAACAATGACCATGAACGGAAACGACGGCCAAGAGCTTGGCCATGGGTACTATTTCGAAGATCTGACCATCGGCATGGAGGCGAACTATGCCAAGACGATCACTGACCAGGATGTTCTCGCCTTCGCCGACCTCTCGGGGGACGTCAATCCGGTGCATCTGAGCGACGAATTCGCCGCCGGGACCATCTTCAAGAAGCGAATTGCCCATGGCTTCCTCACCGGCAGTCTCTTCTCCACCGTGCTCGGCACCAAGTTGCCGGGCCCAGGCTGCATTTATCTGTCGCAAAGCATGAAGTTCCGTGCGCCGGTCTATATCGGCGACGAGGTCGTGGCCACGCTTCGCGTGACCGGGCTCGACGCTGACAAGGGCCGCGCCACTTTTGCCTGCGATTGTGCGGTGAATGGTAAGACCGTGCTTGAGGGCGAGGCGGTGATGATGGTCGACCGCCGGACACCTCGCCAATAGGCGGGGGCCTCCCGATGGACATTGTCCGCTCTTGGCGGGACGTGCCGGTCACGCTCAAGGGAGCGGTGCTCGCCATCGGCAATTTCGACGGTGTGCATCGCGGCCATCAGCAGGTTCTGCGCGAAGCGGTTACCATTGCCAAGTTCGAAGGATGCCGCTCGGGCGCCGTCGTGTTCGAGCCGCATCCAAGGGAATTCTTCACGCCCGAGACCCCCTTCTTCCGGCTGACGCCACTGCCGTTGAAGCTCGCGCTGCTTGCTTCCCTTGGCCTCGATCAGACTTTTGTCATTACCTTCGACCGTGAGTTCGCCGGCCTGAGCCCGTACGCCTTTGCCACCGAAGTGGTGGGGGATGGTCTAGGCGCGAGCCACGTCGTGGTGGGCCACGATTTCGCCTACGGCAAGGGACGTAAGGGAACGACGGAGGATCTTTCGGGCTTCGGGCGCGATGCCGGCTTCGGCGTCGATGTCGTGGCGCCGGTGGGCGAGGAGGGGGTCACCTTCTCCTCGAGCACGATCCGCGACCATCTCCGCCGCGGGGAAGTGAGAGAGGCGGCCGAGCAACTCGGCTATTGGTGGCGCGTACGCGGGCGGGTCGGCGAAGGCGCCGGGCGCGGCAAGGACCTTGGCTTTCCGACCATCAATGTGCCGCTCGCGCCGGGGCAGGACGTTCGTCATGGGATTTACGCCATGCGTGTCGACCACGGCGGACGCCGGTATCACGCCGCCGGTTATGTCGGCGCGCGTCCAACCTTCGGCGCGGGCGAGGCCGTTCTCGAAGCCTATCTTCTGGACTTCTCGGGCGACCTCTATGGGCAAGAGGTCGATCTGGAGTTCATCGCCTTTCTCCGAGCGGACGAGACCTTTGCCACGCCTGATGCGCTCGCCGCACAGATGCGCGAGGACTGCGATCGCGCCCGCGCGGTTTTGGCAGAGATCGAGGAAAACGATCCGATGGAGCGCTTCTTTCTGTCACGCGCTCTCGCCAAGGCACC
>Ga0307419_10000021_pt1 | contig 50683 bp, 43 predicted proteins | sample SalMarWE160230MG_2_FD_202512 | JGI IMG/M metagenome (GOLD analysis project Ga0307419, IMG submission 202512) | Salt marsh sediment microbial communities from the Plum Island Ecosystem LTER, Massachusetts, United States - WE1602-30 | ecosystem: Environmental > Aquatic > Marine > Intertidal zone... | reverse complement strand
AGCCCTGCTTTTTTTGAAGCTTTGCGCCTCGAAGTACGAGGCTTCAACCCAGTGTTGATCAGACATACTCCCGTCAGACAGCCCCCCGCTTGACAATCCGCTTCCCTTCATTTAATAATGACAATAGATTATGAATCCTCCCCAACGATAGTCCACCCCATGAGAACAGCCCTCCAGCATGGATACAGGCCCCATGCATGGTGTGAAAGAAACCTGTGATTGGCGCCTTGTTTGTTCCTATCCTGACCCGAAGATATTTTTATGGCTAAGAGACCGACCTGCGAAGAACTAGAGCAAAGAGTCAGGCAGCTGGAAGAAGAGGCCACCAGGCGAGACCGGGCGGAGGAGGCCCTGCGGGCGAACGAGGCCGATTATCGGCTGCTTTTTTCTGCCCAAGTGGACGCCATCCTCATCGTGGACGCAAAAACCAGACAGATCGTTGATGCCAATGATGCGGCCGTGGCGCTGTACCAGTACAGCCACGATGAGTTTCTGCAACTTAAGGCCACGGAGCTTTCGGCTGAGCCGGAAAAATCAACCGCGCATATCGACAGGGTGGCTTCAGGTGAGCCTGCCGTCGCGTCTCCCGGCCCAGTGGAGCGTCTCCACAAAAAGAAAGACGGCACAGTCTTTCCGGTGGAAATCTCTTCCGGAGTTTACATGCTCCAAGACCGTAGGATGGTCTGCGCCATCGTCCGAGACATGACCGAGCATAAGCGGGCGGAGGAGACGATAAGGGAGAGTCAGGCGCGTTACAAGCAGTTATGGGATGATGCCCCGGTCGCTTATCATACGATTGATGCCAGAGGCCTTATCTTACACGTGAACCAAACGGAAGCGGACATGCTTGGATACACCAAAGCAGAGATGGTAGGCAAACCGATCTTCGACTTCGTGCTGCCAGAGCAACGAAAAGACGCCGAAGCCCGGTTTCGACGCAAACTCGCGGCTAAGCCCATGCCAAAGGACGTTGACAGAATATACCTTAGGAAGGATGGCTCGAAGATCTACGTGTCTGTTGATGACGTGCTCGAGTATGACCGTGAAGGCAAGGTGATGGGTGTGCGAACAACCATGGTGGACGTCAGTGAACGGAAGCGAGCTGAAGAGGCGTTGCGGGAGAGTGAAGAGCGTTTCCGAGACATCGCATACAGTATGGCCGACTGGGTTTGGGAAGTTGATAAGAACGGGGTGTACACGTACTGTTCGAAGAGGGTTGAAGATATACTCAAGTATTCTCCGGAAGAAATCCTGGGGAAAACCCCTTTCGAGTTAATGCCTCAAGATGAAGCCAACAGGATGCGAGAGATGTTTTCCAGGTTAGTTCAGAACAAAGAACCTATCAGAGACTTGGAGAACTGGAATGTCACCAAGAACGGCGAAATGGTTTGCCTTCTTACCAGTGGCGTGCCCATCCTGGATGCAAGCGGAAAGACGAAAGGCTACCGCGGCGTGGACAAGGACATCACCAAGCGGAAGCGAGCCGAGGACGCCCTGCAGCAGAGCGAGAAAAAGTACAGTAACCTGGTGAAGAACTCCCTAACGGGCATCTACATCGATCAGGACGAGAAGATCGTATTTGCCAACAACAGATTCGCAGAGATTTACGGGTACGCTATGGAGCAGTTGATCGGCATGGAGACCTGGAGACTCGTCCACCCGGAGGACCGGCCGTTGACAAGCCGAACAAGGGCAAGAAGGCTAAAGGGAGAATCTGTCCCGTCAGAATACCTGGCAAGAGGCATGACAAAAGCCGGTGAAACCATATGGATCGTTAGGAGAAACGTCCTCATAGAGTATGAGGGAAGACCTGCCATATTGGGCAATATCGTAGATATCAGTCAACAAAAGCGGGCAGAGGAAGAGCTGCGAAAGACAAACGAAGAGCTCAAGAACTTCGTCAATGTGGTTTCCCATGACCTGAAAACCCCCATCATCGCTATCCAGGGGTTTTCTGCACGGCTACGCAAGACCTATCAAGAAAACATGGGAGACAAGGCCAGGCAATATCTTTCACAGATCGAGACCAGCGCCAGAAGGATGGAAGCATTGGTGTCTGACCTTTTGAAATTGTCGAGGATTGGTCGGGTCGTATCCACTTTTGCGGACATTTCTTCCATGGAGATCGTAGAAAATGTGACCGCAGGCCTTCAAGACAGACTGAAGGACCGGGGCATCAGGCTGGCCGTAGCAGAGAGTCTTCCCATCATACACTGTGACGGTGAAAGGATCTATCAGGTTTTTGAGAACCTCATTGTCAACGCTATCAAGTTCATTGGAGACGGTGAGAATCCTAAGATCGAGATCGGATACGAGGACAAGGGGGCATTCCATCAGTTTCACGTCAGGGACAACGGTATCGGCATTGATCCAAAATGGCACCAGAAAGTATTTGATATCTTCCACCGGTTGAAGGAAGTAGAAGATCAGGAAGGAACAGGTTTGGGGCTCGCCATTGTATACAGGATTGTGAGTAACCACGGTGGAAAGGTCTGGGTGGCGTCTGAAAAAGGTCAAGGGGCAACCTTCTATTTTACCTTGCCTAAGAAACCATGACTCCGTTATACATCCCCGATTTTGCCCTCAGCACCAATATGTTGCGTCAACAAGGCGACCGACCGCACCATATCTTGTAGTTTTCCCTGTTTTTTCTGTGTCGGCTTAACTTATTGTTTTTTCACTTGATTTTTTTATTGTTCCGGTGTATGGGAATTTTTCATCTTACGAAAGCGAGTCAGGAGACAATACATTGGTAGGCACCATGTTAAACCTTCAGCACCGTTTCAACCCCCTTCATGTCCATTGTCGGTTGGTAGAAAGGGGGCTGAACAAGGGGTTGTCTGCTTCAATATGCAAGTGGTACGGGATTCTTGTTTACAGTTGGCTTGCACGGTTAACGGTCCTTGCCGTCCGGATCTGCAGACGGCTCGGGGAGGAATGTTAAGAGACCAACCGGTAATCTCAACGGACCAATCCATGTAAGGTCTAGCCATCTTCCTGGCACGACAGGAGAGTTTTTCCTTCGTGTGAAACCTCCTTTTTAGAGCCCTCGGTGTTTGATCCTCGCCGGGGGCTTTTTATCGTCGGTACGCCGTTGTCCTTGCGGAAACAGCCTTGACAATAGACGAAAAGTGTTTATATTGAATAGCGCAGATTGTTTTATGTTAATTATTTCAAGTACTTATGCCGTGTTGAGTGCTGTCCGGTTTCGTCACCACGCATTAGGAGCCCCAAAACATTCACGGAGTGAGTCAGATCCAACTTTTTATGAAGCCATCAAATCTGAGAAGGGCTGATTGAGCAATATTGAGGTGCGTTGCTCACCGTGAAGGAGAAAGAGATGATCCGTGTCGAGGGTCTGACCAAGTATTATCATGATCTGTGTGCGGTGGATCATATCAACTTTGACGTCCAACAAGGCGAAATCCTGGGGTTGTTGGGTCCCAATGGCGCCGGCAAAACCACCACCTTGAGGATGCTCACCGGATTTCTCCGGCCTTCCTCCGGAAGTATCCACGTCAAAGACTATACCATTGACGAACATGCCCTGGAAATCAAGAAACTGCTGGGGTACCTCCCGGAATCAGCTCCCTTGTACCATGAGATGCTGGTGTATGATTATCTAACCTACGTTGCAAACATCCGGGCGCTTGGCAGGGAGGAACAACTGCCCCGGATTCGCCATCTGGCCGGTCTCTGCGGCCTCAACGAGGTCATGCACCAGCCCATTGGCGAACTCTCCAAGGGCTTTAAGCAACGGGTAGGTCTGGCCCATGCCATGATGAACGATCCCGAGATACTGATCATGGACGAGCCTACTTCGGGTCTGGACCCCAACCAGATCGTAGAAATTCGGGAGATCATCAGACAGATTGGAACAAAAAAAACTGTCATTTTGTCAACCCATATCCTGAGTGAGGCCGAGGCGACATGTGATCGTCTGGTCATCATCAACCAGGGGAAAATCGTTGCAGACGGCAAGACACAGACCCTGAAGGAATCGGCCAGCGGAGCGTCCCTGGTCCGCATTTCTCTTCGGAACGCCACCCTCGAATCGGTGAAAAAGGAACTCCACGCGATTGACGGCGTGACGGACATTGTGCCGGCCAGCGGGGAGCGCAGGGCGGATGAGGACACGGTGAACGTCACCGTGACCTGCCAGCCCTCCGTGGACGTGCGGGAAGACATATACCGGAAGATTAAAGAAACCGACTGGGTTCTGGTGGAACTTCATCAGGAGACACAAACCCTGGAACACATCTTCCGTGATCTCACAAGGGAGAACTAACATGCGGCAAGTTATAGCTATCTTTAAGAAAGAGTTCACCGCCTATTTCGTATCCCCCATTGCCTATATCGTTATATCGATCTTTCTTCTGGTGACCGGGTGGTTCTTTTTCACCACTTTTTTTCTTTACAATCAGGCCAATCTCCGAAACTTCTTTGCCCTACTTCCCATCACCTTATCGTTCGTTGTGCCGGCCGTCACGATGCGCCTCTTTGCAGAGGAGTTGAATGTGGGCTCCTACGAGATTTTGCTCACCATGCCGGTGACCTATCTGGACGTGGTCCTGGGCAAGTTTTTGGCGGCGGGTGTATTCGTGGCAACGATGCTGATCCCCACTCTTTCGTATCCCATCACGGTGTCATTCCTTGGCCAACTGGATTGGGGACCGATCGTGGCTGGTTACACCGGCGCGGTTCTGCTGGGCGCGGCCTTCTCTGCCATCGGACTGTTTGCATCGTCACTGACCCGGAACCAGATCATTGCTTTCATTATTGGCATGGCCATATGCTTTAGCCTGACCCTCATTGACAAGATGCTTTTTTTCCTGCCGAAAACCCTGATCGGTTTTCTGGAATACCTGGGAGCCGACTTTCACTTTGAAAACCTTTCAAAAGGCGTGATTGATTCACGAGACATCTTATACTTTCTGAGCGTCAGTGTTCTCGGTCTTTATGGGGCCTACCTGGCCTTGCAGGAGAAAAACTAGGGAGAACGAAAATGGGGGTGAAAAACAGATCCGGAAACTATGTGAGATTTTTTGCCTACCTGACTGTCATCGTCCTGATCAATCTGGCGGGCATGACGGCGTTCTTCAGAGTAGACCTGACGAGAAGCAAGATCTACTCCATCTCAGAGGTCAGCCAAAAGGTGGTGTCCACACTCTCGGAGCCGTTGACCATCAACGTTTTCTTTACGAAAAACCTTCCTGCACCCCACAACAATACAGAGCGGTATCTGCATGATCTCCTTCAAGAATATGCCGCCTATGCCAACCGGTATTTCAACTACCGTTTTTATGACGTGAGCACCGAAGAGGGCGACATCAGCCCAGAAGCCAAGGAGAACCAGGCACTGGCCAGAAATTATGGGATTCATCCTGTTCAGATTCAGGTCATAGAAAAAGACGAGGTTAAGTTTCAAAAGGCCTATATGGGCCTCGTGTTGATTCATGGCGACCTGATTGAACGCATCCCTACCATAACGTCGACAGACGGACTGGAGTATCAGCTCACAACGGCCATCCAGAAACTAAACAACAAGATCAGCGCACTGTTGAGGCTGCCTGAGAAAATACAGGTAAAGCTGTTTCTCTCCTCGTCCCTCAAGTTCGTGGCTCCCTACATGCGGTTGAACGATCTGCCTGAATTTCCGGCGAAACTGGAAAAGATTGTGGATGCCCTCAATAGCAAAAACTATGGAAAGCTGCAATTCGAGTATCTGGACCCCGCAAAGGACGAGAGCCTGGAAGCGGAGGCAAAGAAATACAATCTCCTGCACCTGGAGTGGCCGGCCCTGTCCGATGGGAAGATCCAGGCGGGCCAGGGCACCATCGGTCTTGTCATGGCGTACCGGGACAGGGTGTTGGAAATCCCGCTGATCCATGTTTTTCGGATTCCTCTCATTGGGAGGCATTATGAGCTGGTTGATATGAACCGGATGGAAGAGATCATTAACGGGGGGGTAGAGTCACTCATCGACATCAATGAAGACCTGGGCTACTTGGCGAGTCACGGCACACCTAAACTCTCGGGCATCTCGCCAGTCGAGCCTATGGGACGACAAGGGCAGGAAACCCTGTCCAACTTCAAAACCCTGGTGTCACAGAACTATGCGATCAAGGAAGTCAATCTGAAAGACGACAGCCTTCCGGCAAGCATCAACTGCCTAGTGGTGGCAGGACCCACGGAGAAGTTTACCGACTATGACCTGTTTCAAATCGACCAGTTTCTGATGAGGGGAAAGAGCCTGGCCCTGTTTCTGGATACCTATCAGGAGGTGACGCCGCCCAAGCAGGAGTCCTTTAGATTCAATCAAGGCCCTTCCTTTGTGCCTCTCAATACCGGACTGGAAAAAATGCTGGAACATGACGGCATCCGCATCAAAAGGTCCTACGTGATGGACGAGAATTGCTATCAACAAAATGTTCCAGCACAATTCGGCGGGGGGGAAAGAGCCATCTATTTTGCCCCAATCATCAAAAATCAGTTCATCAACAGCCGCGTCGGGTTCATGCGCAATATCAAGGGACTGATTGCCATGAAGATCTCTGCTTTGGCGCTGGACAAGGAACGCATCAAGAAAAACGGACTGCATGCGCTGCGACTATTTTCCTCATCGGAAAAATCCTGGGAAATGAAGGGACGGATCAATCTTAATCCCATGTTCATCCGGCCACCACCATCGGCCGATGAGCAGAGCAGCCTGCCTCTGGCATACATCCTGGAGGGAGAATTTCCCAGTTATTTTGCCGGTAAACCTATTCCGGAGAAGAAATCAGAAAACGGTGATTCTGAGAAAAAAGCCCCGGGAAAGCCGAACAAAGGCAAAGCTGGTGTGGATCTGTCCAAGATCGAAAGTGCCGGTGAGTTCCTGTCCAAGGGAAAGCCCGGCAGGATTTTTCTCATGGCCTCCTCAGAGATGCTGAAAGACAATATGCTGGACGAACAAGGCAGAACGCCCAATGCCATGTTTATCATGAACGTACTGGACTTTCTCAACGACCGGGAAGACATGGCAATTATGCGAAGCAAAGAGCAACGTTTCAACCCGCTCCGCGATACACAAGGGGGAACCAAGACCTTTGTTAAATCCTTCAACATTGCAGGGTTGCCGGCTGTCATCGTCCTTTTCGGGCTTCTAGTCTGGTTCCGCCGCCATACCCGAAAGAAACAGATCCAGATGATGTTTCAGAAATAAGGCAGGACCCCCATGAAGATAAAAAAAGAATATCTCATCCTTGCGATGGTCATTTTGGCGCTTTCGCTGTATCTGATCCTGCGAAACCCGGACAGGACACACTACCGACTGCCGAACGTCCCCGATATCAGCAAGGCAGATATCTCTAAGATAGAGATCTCCAAGCCGGAGGCCACCATTGTCTTAAACAAGAAGGACGACACCTGGCACATTGCGCCGGAAGGCTACCCAGCCGACACCGCAAAGGTCAAGAGCATGCTGGATGTCATCACAAAACTGACGGTCACCGCCCTGGTCTCCGAATCCAAGAATTACGGCCGCTATGATCTGGACGATAACAAAAAGATTGCGGTCAGGGCGTGGACAAGCGACACCCTGACGAGGGACTTTGAGGTGGGCAAGGCCGCCGCCTCCTACCAACATACCTTTGTAAAGCTGGCCGGTGATGACCGCATCTATCACGCCCGGGGCAATTTCAGGGGCAAGTTTGATCAGACCGTGGACAAACTGCGGGACCAGACCGTGTTGTCGTTTAACCAAAAAGAAATCCAGCAGATCAACATCACGCAAGGCGGCAAAGCGATGGCGTTGACCCTGACCCAGGTGCCGGTGGAGGTCGCGGCCGGCACGCAGGCGGAAGGCCAGCGCCCAGAAGCCCAGAAAACGGAAGGGGTCTGGAAGGCGCCGGACGGCAAGCAGGCAGATGGCGCCCAACTCAACAGATTACTTGCTACCCTGTCCAAGCTACGGTGCGAGCAATACATCAAGGGCCGCGAGAAGGAAGACTTCGCCAGCCCCATCTATAAGATTCAGCTCAAGGGGCAAAAAGACTATACGCTGTCCATATTTGAAAAAGCAGGGAAGGACGCCAAGACATACCCTGCCGTCTCGTCTGAAAACGACTACCCCTTTTTGCTCCCAGAGTGGGAGGTGAACAATCTCATGAAGCAACCAGCGGATCTGCTTAAAAAGCCTGCTAAATCCTAGCAGTCGCAATGAACAGCCTGTGTACACGGTGTCCGCCAGTTCATTGCCCCATTGCCTCACCCCATGCTCGTGCTTTTGCTCTCCTCGGATGCAGACAACATCGGGGCCGACTTTCGCCCCTGCAGTGGACATCTATGAAACGGAGCAGGAAATCACTAATTATATCAAACAATGATTTGGCTCGCACGGTCCATCTCTTTTGTGGCTGAATGAAGGTTTAAGGGAAGCATGAGCCAAGGAAGTTTTCTGAGATAGGCCGAGGCGGTTGCTGTTTGATCTAAGATATTGAACGCGATGTGCAGCCATGGATGAACCCAAGGACACAGAGGGCCTGAAGGCTGAAATCGAGCGTGGCAACTTTGTGAGAGCGGCCCTTCTGGCAACGTCCCTCGGCTTGCCTGACGACGAGGTCCAGGGGCTTCGGCAGGAGGCTATGTGGCAGATGTCGGCTGTATACAGGAATGGCCCGGGAACAAAAGGTCTGGCCCAACAATACGGCTTTTCCAGAGAGGAAGCGGGACAAATTCTGGAAAAAATGGCCAAGGAGAAGAAAAACGGAGGGCAGGAGCGATGTATGGCGCCCCGTTATGATCATGACACAGGCAAGTACCTTTCGTTTGAAGAATGGATGGGTCGTGTTTTGAAAAACTGGGATAAGCTTTCCTCCTCTTGATGCATCACGAGGATCAAGAGATGCGATTGATGAAAGTCGCGTTCTACGACAAGAGGCAGAGATCGGTGGACAAGAACGAAAAAAGTGATCAGGAGGCAGACCATTGACGGACATCCAGGAGATTACCGAGAAGGTGGAAAAGGAAAGCGTTGTTTTGCGGCAGATCATGGTAGAAATAGAAAAGGTCGTGGTGGGGCAGAGGCGCCTCGTGGAAAGGATGCTGGTCGGGCTTTTGTGCGATGGTCATCTGCTTCTGGAAGGCCTTCCAGGGTTGGCCAAGACCACAGCGGTCAAGACCCTGGCCGCCGCCATCAGGACATCCTTTCAGAGAATCCAGTTCACACCGGACCTCCTGCCGGGCGACATTCTTGGCACCCAGATCTACAGGCCTGACCATGGTTCTTTTGAAATCAAGAAAGGCCCTATTTTTCATAATATCATTCTAGCTGACGAGATCAACCGGGCCCCGGCCAAGGTCCAGAGCGCCCTCTTGGAAGCCATGCAGGAGCGCCAGGTGACGATTGGAGAAGAGACCTTTCTCCTGGACGCGCCATTTCTCGTCCTTGCCACACAGAACCCCATTGAACAGGAAGGGACCTACCCCCTTCCCGAGGCCCAGATTGATCGTTTTATGTTAAAGATCAAGGTTGATTATCCTTCGGCGGAGGAAGAAAAGGAAATCATGTCACGCTCTAACAGGGCGGTTGGTGACCATGTCAATGGGGTGGTGGAGGTTTCTCAGATCGAATTCGCCAGGCAGACCATGCAGTCCATCCACATGGAAGAAAAAATCGTGGACTACATTGTGCGTATCTGCAGGGCCACCCGGAATCCCGAGGCATTTGGTGTCCAGTTAGGCCCCATGATCAGTTACGGAGCATCGCCCAGGGCCTCCATATGGCTCGGTCTGGCCTCGCGTGCCCACGCCTTTCTGAACGGACGCGGCTACGTGACACCCCAGGACATCAAATCCATGGCTCCGGACGTCCTTCGACACCGGCTGATCTTGAGCTATGAGGCGGAGGCAGAAGAAAAGACGACGGATGACTTGATCAACGTCTTGTTGGAACGGATCGAGGTCCCCTAAAATGCTTTCGGAGGCCGTTTTAAGAAAGATTCAAAGATTTCATTTTAAGACCAAGCGCCTGGCCGATGATCTGTTCGCGGGCCAGTATGAGAGCGCCTTCAAAGGGCAGGGGATTGAATTTGCCGAGGTCCGCGAATACCAGCCAGGCGATGACATTCGCACCATTGACTGGAACGTCTCGGCCCGTTTTGGGCGACCCTTTGTGAAGGTCTTTCACGAGGAAAGAGAGCTCACCGTCATTCTCTTGCTGGACCTGTCCGGTTCACACCTTTTCGGTACGAGAAACAGGTTCAAAAGGGAACTGCTGGCCGAGGTGGCCGGCATGCTTGCCTTCCTGGCCATACGAACGAACGACAAGGTCGGGGCCATCCTGTTCAGCTCCGGGGTGGAAAAGTACATACCGCCCAAGAAGGGGGCCTCCCATGTGTGGCGACTCATCAAGGAAGTCTTCGCTTATGAACCCCGGGACCTGACCACCAACCTGAATGCCGTTCTCACCTATTTGAACCGGGTGACAAAGCGTCACGCCATTGTTTTCTTGATTTCCGACTGTATGGACACCGGTTTTGAAAAGTCCCTCCGGCTGACCGCCAAGAAACACGATCTCATTGTGCTCCGGGTGTCTGACCCAGCGGAAGAAGAACTGCCTGACGTGGGGCTGATGACCCTTCGAGACCCGGAGACAGGGCGGGTGGCCTTGATTAATACCAAAAGCAAGAACCTGAGACACGAGTGGCGTCGTTACCACAAGGAGCAGGCCGGCTACCTTTCTGACGTTTTCAAGCGAGCAGGCGTTGACCTGGTGGAACTATCGACCAACGGGCCGGTGGTCGCGCCCTTGACGCGCCTGTTCGATGCAAGGAGAAGGCGGCTGTAGAATAAAAGTGCCTGCAAGGCCTGAGGTCAAGAAATGACACATGCCTGTAAGACTCCATATGCGATGATCATCGGGACCCTCCTCCTTGTGGCCTGGCCCGTGGTTTTGTGGTCGCAAGGCAACACGACGGATGCTAATGCCGGCCTCACGGCTTCTCTCACCCCGGAGGCGGTTGAGGTGGGAAGCACGGTGGTGCTCACCCTGAGCTATCGACTCCCCGAAGGGGGCAGGCTTCCCGCAACGCTGCAAATCAAGGGTCTTGAAGGGCTCACGGTTTTAGAGCGCAAGACAGCACCCGGGCGGATCAATATCAAGCTTCTTGTGGACCGGATTGATTCCTTCAAGACGGGGCCGCTTTCTCTCGCCTATTTGGACGAAGAGGGAAAAACGCAGGTCCTGACGACTGATCCCGTGTCCGTCACCGTGCTTTCGAACCTGGGGAAAAAGCCCGAAGAGGCTCGGCTCCGGCCGATTCAGGGGATTATCCCGACCAAGGCCCGGTGGCCGAGATACCTGCCCTGGGTGGGCGCGCTGCTAGGCATCTTGCTGGCTGTCGGCGGCTTTTTCTGGTGGCGCTGGAGCAGGCATATTCGGAAGGTGTCGGCGGAGGTATTTAACCCGCCGCATTTACTGGCCAGAAAGGAGCTTGAGCAACTCGAGGCGCAGGGACTTTTTGAAAAAGGGGCTATTAAGAGATTCTATTTTCGCTTTTCCGAGATCCTGAGGCGATACTTGGCATCCCTCCGGGGTTTTCCGGCAGCCGAGTTCACCACGGAAGAGATCGCCCTTTGCATCGACAAGGAAGAAGATCGAAAGCTCCTGTCTTTGCTGCGACAGGCAGATCTGGTAAAATTCTCAGATGCCGTTCCGACCCCAGCCAGAAAGGAAGAAGAGGTGAAGACAGCCCTTTCCTACATCCAAGAAACCAGCCATGTGCTGGAAACGGCCATTGCAACGGATGGCCCCAAGGGGCTGCCCAATGATGTTTAGGTTCGCTTACCCGGTCGTTCTTGTGCTGGTCGTGGCGGTGGCGGCCTGGGCGCTTTTTGCCCTTCGGAGAAAACAGCCCGGTATCACGTATTCCATGACCAGTGTCGTGGCCCAGCTGGCAGGCGGTGACAAACGGCACTGGGGCAAGCTGCTCCTGGCCTTCAGGATCGGCTGCCTTATTCTTCTGGTCGTGGCTTCTGCCCGTCCACAGTTTTTCAACGTGTCCAGACAGATTCGTTCTTCGGGGGTCGATATCATGCTCTGCTTGGACACTTCCGGGTCCATGCAGGCCCTAGACTTTCGATTGAATCATGAGCCCGTGTCCAGGCTCACTGCTGTCAAGAAGGTGGTCAGCGAGTTCATCAAGAAAAGGGAGATGGACAGGATCGGTCTGGTGGTCTTTGGAGAAGAGGCTTTCACTCAGTCCCCCTTGACTTTGGACAAGGGGCTCCTTCTGAGTTTGGTGGACCGGATGAAGATCGGCATGGCCGGAGACCGGACGGCCATTGGCTCTGCCATCGCCATAGGCGCCAAGAGGCTCAAGGATCTGAAGGCCAAGTCGAAAATCCTGATTCTCCTCACGGACGGACGCAATAATGCAGGAGATATCACACCTGAGGAGTCTGCTGAGGCCGCACGCGCGTTGGGGGTCAAGATCTATACCATCGGCGTGGGAGGAAAAGGCCCGGCTCCTTTTAAGGTCAACACCGTCTTTGGCCCTCGTCTTGTCCATCAACAGGTCGACCTGGATGAGGAAACTCTAACAAAGATTGCGAGCACCGGCGGGGGGCAATACTTCAGAGCCGCTGATAGTAAACAACTTTCCAAGATATATGATATCATTGATCGTCAAGAAAAGACCGAGATCAACGTCAAGGAATTCTTCCATTTCCGGGAACTCTATCCCTACTTTCTCATCGCGGCGCTTGTCTTGCTGGGCCTGGAGATCTTTTTGAGAACCACAGCCTTGAGGATGATTCCTTGAAACTGGCTCACTTTTGGATCCTTCATTTCCTCTGGCTTCTTCCCGTGGTTGGCGTGGCCCTTATCGTGTGCAATCGGCAAAAGAAAAAGGCCATGGATCGTTTTGCAGACCCTGAGCTCATAGCCCGACTAACAGGGGAAGAACGGAAAGGTGGACGGTTTTTCAAAGGGGTTTTTTTGCTGAGCGCTTTGGGCCTCATGCTTTTCGCCCTGGCGGGGCCCCGTTGGGGGAGTCATTACCAAGAGGTGAGCCAAAAGGGCGTGGATATCATGATCTTGGTGGACGTCTCACCCAGTATGCTTGTGGAAGACGTCAAACCAAATCGGCTGGAACGGGCCAGGAGGGAAATCCTCGATTTTCTGAAGGTGGTCCAAGGAGACCGCGTGGGTTTGGCGGCCTTCTCCGGCGCTGCCTTTGTCCAGTGCCCCTTGACCCTGGACTATGCGGCGCTCGAGATGTTTTTGAGTCAGTTGCAACCCGACCTCATTCCCGTGCCGGGAACGGATCTGGGCGCGGCCATTGAAACGGGTTGCTCTGCGTTTGATCTTAAATCAGAAACCGACCGGGTGATCCTCCTGATCACAGATGGTGAGGATAATGAAGCAAGAGGGCTTGAGGCGGCGCGTACGGCGGCTGAAAAGGGAGTCAAGATCTTCGTCTTTGGCATCGGAGAGCCCTCGGGCGGACCGATACCGGCAGGCCCTGGCAAGGGCGGGTTCAAAAAGGACAAAGAAGGTAAACTGATCCTGTCCAAACTCGACGAGGAAAGCCTCAGGCAAATCGCTTTTACCACGGGAGGCACTTATGCCCGATCCGTAGCAGGCGATCTGGACCTGGATGTCTTGTACTTTGATGGGATCAAATCCAGGACAAAGGCCCAAACCCTGAAAAGCGGCAAGATCAAGGTGTATGAGGAACGCTTCCCTATTTTTGTATTAGCCGCTTTTTTGTTATTGATGTTGGAGAACCTGATCCCTGAAAGGTCGATACGCCCCAAAAACATGATCTTAACGGTCATATCCATCATATTCCCACTCCTTTTCGGAGTCATTTCCCCCACCGGGGCCATGGCTGCGGACAACCCTGATGAACTCTATGACCAGGGCCGATTTGCAGAAGCCGAAAAGGCCTATGCCGCCTCAGACATGGACCATCCCAAAGACATCCGTTACCGATACAACAGGGGGTGCGCCGCTTACCAGAGTGCCGGTTATCGAGGCGCTGCGGCCGCCTTTGCCAGTGTGTTGAGAAGGGCGCAGGATAGCGAGACGCGGTTCAAGGCCGTGTACAATCTGGGAAATACGGCTTTCAAGCAGGGGGATCTGGCATCGGCTGTGGCCCACTACAAAAAGGCCCTGATGTACAGCCCGAACAGCACAGAGGCGAAGTACAACCTGGAACTTGCCCTGAGGCAGCTGGAAAAACAGAAGCAAAGCGAAGGTGAGGGGCAAAAGAGACCGTCCGACAAGGATTCCGGACAACCGGAGAAAAGGGGGGATCAGTCGCAAGACAAAAAACCGGCGAAAGGCCCTGACAAGTCATCCGGCGAGACAAAGACGCCTGATCAGCCATCCTCTCAAGCCAAGAATCAGGGCAAGAACGAGGGCCAGGGCCAATCCGGGCATGAGCAACAACCGCCTCAACCCAAGGAGGCCAAGCCGGGTGGGAGTCAGAAGGTGGAACAAGACTCTGCCAAAGACCTGTCAGGGGACCTTGAACTGATGCAGGGCTTGCCGGAAAAGAAAGGACATGATCGGCAGGCACAGGGTTCTGTCATGTCAATGATCGACAAAAAGAAGGCCGAAGCCCTGCTCGACAACATCAAGGAAGATCGTTCCCGTTTCCTGCGCTTTCAAATCCCTCAAGATAGAAGGCAGGGTGTGCCGTCTGGAAAAAACTGGTGACCCAAAAGCTGATGGTTTCGTAAAAGTCGATTTTGCTCGCTTCGTGAACATTTTGGGCGCACTTGATGTGTTCAGCTAAAATGCTAACACGCAGTGAAGCTTTGCGCTAAACTCGGGCTAACACCCTCAAACAGTTAGCATTTCTTAACGCTGAACACCTCAAGTGCTTTCTCCCCAAAATGTTCAATTTCGCTCACAAAAGACTTTTTACGAAACCATCAAAGCTGAACGCTCAACGGTCGAAGCGGGAAATGAAGAAGTCCGCGAAGTCATGATAAACGAGCATGCTTTTCTCAGACAACGCGTAACACGCTGCGCTTCTTGTGGCTTCAGGGCTCACTTTTCACCCTGGCGTCTCGAGTTTTCAGCCTTGAACCGGCTCAGAGAAAAAATCGGGTGTTTTGTGAGGGGCCCTGTACGACCATGCATCCTCTTTTTGCTTGTCTTCCTTCTGCCTTGTGTGGCCAGGGCCGACGTGTCCGTGACCATCAAACTCGACAGGAGGGAAGCGACCCTGGTTGACTCGATACGGATGGTGGTCAGCGTGTCTGGGACTCGGAGCACGGAGTCCCAGCCGATCTTACATGGTCTGCAATCCTTTCATGTCACCGGGGGGGGCACATCGAGCCGAGTCGAAATTATCAACGGCAAGGTGAATGCCGGCGTGGACTATACCTATTTTATCCAGCCGAAAAAGACGGGAAAATTCCAGATCGGACCTGCCGATGTGACCGTGGGCGGTAAGGCATTCAGGAGCAACACAGTGTCCATGACCGTCACCGAGGCGGCGCAAGCCTCTGGGGTTGATCGAGGGCCCCTGTTTCTGAGCGCGAACCTTTCCTCCGAACAGGCATACGTTGAAGAGCAGCCGATCTATACGGTCAAACTCTTCCGACAGATGAAGGTGTCTGATATCTCCCTGGACCTTCCCGAAACCGAACACCTGGTTTTTAAGCAGCTCGGCAAGCCTTTGGAATACCAGAGTGTCTTCAATGGCAAGACGTACCAGGTCCTGGAGATCCGGTATGCCGTGGTTCCTTCCAAAGAAGGCGGCTACACGATAGGGCCTACAAGAATGACCATGACCGTTTATCAGCCGGAGCGACGATCGTCCCGGGGCCTCTTTGACGACCCGTTTTTCCGAGATCCATTTTTCTCCTTGTCTTCAGGCCGTCCCATGACCCTGGCAAGCGAGTCCCATGCGTTGACAGTGCTCCCCCTGCCTCAGGCGGGAAGGCCGGCCGATTTCAGCGGGTTGGTGGGCACATTCAAAATAGAATCCAAGCTGGAGCCGGCCACGGTCAAAGCCGGGGAATCCGCCACACTGACGGTTCTGCTGAGCGGTCGAGGTAACGTGAATCGCATCCCGGATATGAAAGGGCCTGAACTGAGCCACACCAAGGTCTATGCGGATAACCCGGTTCTCAAAGTCGAGCCGGATGCCCAGGGACTGGCGGGCTCAAAGACCATGAAATGGGCGCTGGTGCCTGAAAAACAGGGACGTTACGAGATCCCCCCGCTGTCGGTCAGCTTTTTTGATACGACGACTCATCAGTACCGTGTGGCACAGACCCGGCCTATGTCTCTGTCCGTCTTGCCTGGAGAGCCGGAGACGGTTCAGGCCTCGTCACAGCGGGCCCATGAAGGTCCCTCTGCAGGACCAGCCAAACAGGCCGTCAAAGAGCTTGGCCGTGACATCCTTCCCGTGCATACTTCTGTGAAAGCCCTGGCCGGCGGCGACCGGGTTCGACCTGGTCAGGTGTTTTTTTGGTTGGTTCTTATGGCACCGCTCTTTGTTTACGGGGCAGCGTTCTGGGGCCTCCGGTTTCGCAGGAAAACGGATCAAACCGTGGCTGCGATGAAGTCAAGAAAAGCGGCCGGGAAATTGATCAAAAAATGCCGTCAACGCAGGATCAGTGCAGGCGAGTTGTCATTGTGCATCAGGGACTACCTGAACGAACGATTTGGCCTGGCCTTGGGTTCCCTGACACCGGAGGAGGGTGCTGAGATCTTGAGATCAAAGGGGGTCAGCCTGGATACGGCACAAGATTTTCGAGCGGTCCTAGAAAGGCTTGAAGGTGCCGTCTATACCGGAAAAGGGGGCGAGTCCGGTGACATTCACGAAGACGTGCCCAAACTGATCAGACAGATCGCAAAGGAGATCCGGTGAGAAGATTCCTCCGGCCGGCACTGATCACCCTTTTGGCCTTCCTGCCTCTGGGCGCCGGCATCGCGGCTGAAAACCAGCCATGGGAGGAGGTCTTTTTCAGGGCGAACCAGGCTTACAAGGAGGGCCGTTTTCAGAAGGCCATCGATGGATACAGTCAGCTAATCCAGTCAGGACGTGAAACCGGGCATCTCTTTTACAACCTGGGCAATGCCTATTTTCGTCTCAACCAGCTTGGACGGACCATTGCCAACTACGAACGGGCCCGCCTGCTGATCCCGAGAGACCCGGACCTGAATTTCAACCTGCGCTACGCCCGCGATCGGACCCGGGATGCCATCCCGGCATCCCGCGGTCTTATCAGCACGACCTTTTTCTGGCTTGACAGCTTGAATCTGGATGAACTGTTCTGGGGTTTTGCTATCTTGAATCTTCTATTCTGGGCCATTCTTGTGGCCAGGCTTTTTTTGAGGGCGGAGTGGACTTACTACTTGTCTCTTGTCGTCCTGATTTTGTGGCTCATGGCCGGAACCTCATTCGGAGTGAAATGGTACCAGCTTGGCACCGATGACCGTGCCGTTATTCTGGAGCACGAGGTGAATGTTTTGGCCGGCCCGGACATCCAGGACACCGTCCTTTTCAAACTGCACGAAGGGACCATCGTGCGTCAGGAAAGATCAGAAGATGGGTGGTCATTGGTCAGGCTGCCGGACAAAAAAAGGGGCTGGGTAAAAAAAGGGGCGGTTGAACAGATCCATTCGACCGAAAGCGGGGACCACTTTTCTGACGTGATGTGATTCGGTCCTCTTGGGAAATGTGCCGACATGGAGGCATTGCCATTCTTTGAGACCCTATGCGAGGCGCTGGCTGATCCCGCCTTTTATCCCCATCCGGTGTCTCGCCTCCAGCGGCGAGACACCCATATTTCCGCTGTTTTTCTCACCGGCACATGGGCGTATAAGCTCAAGAAACCGGTAGACTTCGGTTTCCTCAACTTCCGTAACCTGGAAGACCGGCGCCGCTTTTGTGAGCTGGAAGTTTTGCTGAATCAAAGACTCAGCCAGGACATTTACCACGAAGTGGTCAAGATCTTTGAGACCCGTGATCATCGGTTTTCTTTGAAACAGGGCGGCCGGATCGTGGAATACGCCGTCAAGATGAGACAACTGCCTGACGAGGTCAGTCTGAGGGAACTCCTGAAAAATGACAAGATCGGTCCCGCTCACATGAAGAAACTGGGACAGATGCTGGCTGCTTTTTATAGGAAGAGCAGCCGGAGTGCTCAAATCGATTACTACGGCCAGCGAGATGTGATTGCCTTTAACATGGAAGAAAGCTTTGGGCAGTTGGAACCCTTTGCAGGAGATGTCCTGGAACGGGAAAGATGGGAGTTCATCTGTCAGGTCAGCCGCTCTTTTCTTGAAAGTCGGCGCCATCTTTTCCAACGGCGTATTGAAACCGGCCGCATTCGCGACGGTCACGGTGATTTACGCGCCGATCACGTCTACTATTATCAAGGCATTCAAATCATTGATTGCATTGAATTCAATGATCGCTTTCGATACGGAGATGTCGCGGCGGACCTGGCCTTTCTCCATATGGACATGGAACATCTTGGTTATGGCCACTGGAGCAGGACCTTCCTGGCTGCCTATGTGGATGATGCCCATGATCCGGAGCTTTACTCTGTGCTCGATTTCTATGCCGCTTATCGAGCCGTCGTGAGACTGAAAGTGGCGTGTCTTCGCCGGCAGGAAGTGGGAAAGGCCCAACAAGGGGCCCTAAAAGACGAGGCAAGGCTTTATATGGATCAGGCCTATCGCTACGCGATCGAGTTCAGCCGACCAACCCTCTGGGTGTTCTGTGGGCTGCCCGCCACAGGGAAATCCTGTCTGGCCGAAGGGGTCGCAAAAGCGCTCTCGATCGCTCTGTTTCAGTCCGATCGTATTCGAAAGGAAAACCAACTTGATTCTCAGGAGCAGGTGGTCCCTTTTGGGCAGGGCTTGTACCGCCCGGCAATGCGTCAACGTGTCTATGCCAGGCTGTTGGCCCTGGCCCAGGACACGCTCAAACAAGGGCATTCGGTCATCCTGGATGCCACCTACGCACGCCGCAAATGGCGGGATGAGGCGCGTCTGTTGGCCTCAGATCTTGACACCAATCTGATCTTTGTGGAATGCCTTTGCAGGAAAGAGACCCTCCGCGCCAGGCTCGGGAAAAGGCAGACAGCGCCGGGTCTTTCGGATGCACGCCTTCAGCACTTTGAACAAATGCTTGCAGACTTTGACCCCGCCACCGAGCTTGCTCCGGACATTCATGTGACCATCCACACGGATCAACCGGTGCAGGATGCGTCTGGTGAAGTGCTGTCAGAGGGCTACGCCCGCAAATGCGCTCAGGTGAAGAAATTGCTTTAGCAGAAGCCCTCGCGTGATATCTTCGTTACTGGTTGCAGTCGACGCGCTCGTGTGCGCTGCTGAGATCAATCCTTTTTTTCCTTCCCCCTTGAAACAGCCTTGCAACCATCGGCTCCCTTGTCTCGACTTTGAAATAAACCGTGGGTTGAACGGTTCCCGCCAGGCTGGCCAAGTGCATCAAAACATGGTAATAGAAACGTTATCGCCTATTCCACCATTTTCTTCTTTGCAGCGTCGAGATTATGGGGGTTTGAAATGGTCCTTCGTAAAGCAGTGGTTGGGTTAACCCTTCTGTGTGCGCTTCTCCTTGTTTCCAACCTGACGGACGGTGCAACCCGGGGTATACGAGTCACTACGAAAGCAGGCAAGACATTCGATCTGTACAAAGACTATTATGCCTTGGTCGTAGGCGTTAGCGATTACGACAAGTGGCCGGATCTGCCCAACGCCGTCAAGGATGCCAAGGAGGTTGCCGGGGCCTTGAATGGATTGGGGTTTACGGTCAGAGTGGTGACCAATCCAACTTCGAAGCAACTCAGGAAGGCGCTCAACGCGGTAGCTTACAACACAGGCCGGAAGAAGGATAGAGCCATATTGTTCTACTTTGCAGGCCATGGATTCACGGAGACATTGGCTAACCAGGAAAAGCTCGGCTACATTATTCCAAGAGACTGCCCGCTCCTGAGCTCGGATCCGGCGGATTTTGTTGACACGGCTGTCAGCATGAAAACAATAGAGTCGTATGCCCTGCGCATAAAGTCCAAACACGTCTTGATGGTTTTTGATTCCTGCTTTTCCGGATCAATATTTGCCCTGAGCAGGGGCGCTCCCAGGGACATCTCGGAAAAGAGCGCCAGGCCCATCCGGGCGTTCATCACGGCGGGTAATGAGGATGAAGAGGTCCCTGACAAAAGTGTTTTCAAAATATGTTTTGTTGATGGAGTCAAAGGTGAAGCTGATCTGAATGAGGACGGGTATGTCACTGGTTCTGAACTGGGGATGTACCTCGACACTAAGGTCGTCAACTACAGCCAAGGCAGTCAACACCCTCAATACGGTAAGATCAGAGATCCTCGACTTGACAAAGGTGACTTCATCTTCCGCTTGGCGAGTTCAGGTGCGTTCGTTGAGGAGCCTTCGCCGAAAAAGGGCCGGGCGAGCCTTTCGGTGAAGGCCAACGTTTCCGGTGCGAGGGTGTTGGTGGATGGGCGCGATATGGGAGGGACGCCTGTGTCTGACGTAGGGGTCTCAAGTGGCGAACACACGATCACGGTTAAAAAGGCGGGTTATGAGTCGTATCGCAGGCGGGTTCGTTTTGAGGCGGGCCGGTCCATGAGCCTGTATGTGGATCTGAGTCGGGAGAAGCCCCGGGGGGGCGGCTTTTTGTGGCTACCAGGCCTGAGGACGCGAAGGTGCGAATTCTCAACATCGGGCCGACCTATTACACCGGCATGGAGCTTGAGCCTGGCCGCTACCATGTGGAGGTTGCGGCCGCAGGCTATGAGACCAAGAAGCAGTGGATAGAGCTTGGCGCGGGCGAGGACAAGTACATTGACATACGTCTCAAGAGAATTGCGTTGGCGACGGCTGGTGGTGTGGGCGATGTTTTTACGAATTCCCTGGGCATGAAGTTTGTGTTGATGCCTGCGGGCACGTTCATGATGGGCAGCCCTTCTGATGAAGACGGCCGAGACGATGACGAGCGCCGGCACCGGGTGACCATCAGCCAGCCGTTTTATATGCAGACGACAGAGGTAACGCAGGGTCAGTGGCGGGCAGTTATGGGCAACGACCCCTCGCATTTCAACAGCTGCGGAGATAACTGTCCTGTGGAGCAAGTTTCATGGGATGATGTTCAGGCATTCATAAGGCGTCTGAATAATCGAGAGGGGGCTGGCAGGTACCGCCTTCCTACAGAGGCGCAGTGGGAATACGCGTGCCGGGCTGGAAGTACGACAAGGTTTTGTTTTGGTGATGATGAAAGCAGGCTGGGCGACTATGCTTGGTACGATAGGAATTCTGGAAGGAGGACTCACTCTGTAGCCCAGAAGAAGCCCAACGCCTGGGGTCTTTATGACATGCACGGCAATGTCTGGGAGTGGTGCGCGGACTGGTATGATGCTTATCCGTCCGGTCACGTTACAGACCCCACAGGGCCGTCATCGGGCTCGGACCGGGTGTATCGGGGCGGCAGCTGGCTCGGCTACGCCAGGCTCTGCCGCTCGGCGATTCGCGTCAATTACACGCCGGGCGACAGGAACGACTTCCTCGGTTTTCGCCTTACCAGGACTCCTTAGTTTTTGGTTTTTTACCTTTTTACTTTTTGCTGGGGTTCGGGGGCGGAGCCCCTGGCCGCGGCAATTTTTTTGCGTTCCAACAACGCCTGGTCCTGTTCCTGGCATTCCTGCAAGACTACGATAAACCATGTGCGCCATGTTCAAGATCATCACCGTCCCGTTTGACCGAAACAAAAAGGGATTTGATGAAGAAGTGTTGACCAGGTTCATCCTGAATAAGGAGATAATCTCTTACCGCGCCAGGTTCTTCGAAGACGGTGCCGAGAAGTTCTGGTCCGTCTTTCTCGAATACGATCCTGTATCCAGACCCCTGTCCTGTTCTCCGCCTGTGGCGGAGACAAATAACACCGGAGCCGCCGCGGGCGGTAGCCCGTATTTTTTCCTCCATACTCACTGTATCGTTAAGAACATGCGCGCCAGTCCACTTCAAATGTGAAGAATGTCCTGTCTATCCCCCCAAAAATATTTGCAAATGTCAAATTATCCTGTTATACATACATACATCTATAAATTTAGCAGGGTTGTTTTATGGACATAACAGCATTCAATCTCTCAAATCCCTGGCGAACAGGCCGGGGTTTGGATGTCCCAAGCATCCAGAGAGCTGTCACCGGGGAATTAGTGAATTGGCTCGATGAGCCTGAGATTTTGATTCTCTCCGGCGCCCGGCAGGTTGGGAAAACCAGCATTCTTTATCAAATGATTGATTGGCTAATGCGTACCGGCCGTGTCGGGCCTGATGGCATTTATTACTTTAATCTTGATCTTTCAGGAATCTCGGAATTTCTGGAAGACCAGGGAAGTTTTCTGCGTTTTCTGGATGCAGAAAGGGGTCGGAACCTCTTTGTGTTTATTGATGAAGTGCAACGTCTCCCTGACCCGGGCATATTCATCAAGGCGCTTCAGGACCTGCGTCTTCCGTTGAAATTTATTTTGACTGGCTCATCATCACTGGATATTCGCACAAGAACACACGAACCGCTGACAGGGCGAAAGCAGGTTTTCCATATAGAAGCGCTCTCGTTTTCTGAATGTGTAAAGACTGTGCCGGCTTTATCTTCGCTACCTGCTCTTGATACCCAGAATTACAGTGTCTACATCGGTGCCCTGAATGACGCCCTGCGCGACTACGGACTTTACGGTGGTTACCCGAAGCTGGTTTTAACCGATGATCCCGAAAAAAAATTATTAAGACTCAATGAGATCTTTTCCAGCTATCTTGAAAAGGATATTGCAGGATTCCTGAAGGTGGAGAATATCCCTGCATTTCGAAAGCTGGCAGCCTTATTGTCGGCACAGCAAGGCGGACTCGTTAATATACAGGAGCTGGCTTCCACGCTAGGCCTCCACCGTGAAACCGTCATAAGGTACATACATTACCTGGAAGAAACGTTTGTCATAAAAAGATTGACGCCCCTTTTTTTAAATCCCAGAACGGAATTAAGCAAGATGCCCAAGATCTATTTTGCCGACGCCGGATTGCGTAATCTGGCTATGGGGAGTTTTGGTGATTTGCGCACGCGCTCTGATACGGGTAAAATCATCGAAGGAATCGTTGCCTCCCATGTTTTCAGGAATCGCCTTCTATCTCACAGAGTCAACTACTGGCGGACCAAGTCCGGTGCTGAAGTCGATTTCATCATATCAGGCGTCAAACCGGTTCAAAGCATAGAAGTAAAATCCGGAATTCTGAAACAAGTTGCGATCAGCCGAGGGTATCGTTCATTTCTCTCCAAATACTCCCCCGAAAAAGCCATTCTTTTAAACAGTACCATATGGTCTAAAACGGAAATAGCCGGACACACAGTAGAAGCAATCCCAACCGCTATTTTCCTGTTAGGGGGTGCTGAGAGTGAAAAAAAGGGCGCAACATTGCCCCACGCTTGAGATAGGAGAACATAAGGTTATCTTTTTAAACGGTATCGACTTTTCCCACAGAGGCTGAGTGGGAGTATGCGTGCCGGGCAGGGATGGACAAGGCTTATCCCTTGATCACCCCCATGGGTTGCAACCTGACTACCTTCTTACCGATGCCCGCACGGTGGACCACGTTCACGACATCGCTCACATCCTTATAGGCCTCAGAGATCTCCTCACTGATGGTCCCTTTGCCGGCACCTCGCACATAAATGCCCCTGTCTTCAAGCTCCCTGACAATGGCCCGGCCCCTGGCAATCTTCTTCGCCTGATGCCTGCTGAGCAGTCGCCCGGCCCCATGGCAGGTGCTGCCAAAGGTTTCCATCATAGCGGTCTCGGTGCCCACGAGGACATAGGAACACCGACCCATGTCACCGGGAATCAAGACGGGTTGCCCGACCTTGCTGTACGCCTCCGGAATAGCCTCGGAGTGTGGCGGGAAGGCCCTGGTCGCCCCTTTGCGGTGAACACATAGCTTCCGCTTGCGGCCCTCCACCTCATGGGTCTCTATCTTGGCGATATTGTGACAAACATCATAGACGAGGCCGAGGCCCAATTGCCGAGGTCCCATACGGAGCACTTCCTGAAAGGTCTCTTGGACCCAGTAGGCGATGAGTTGGCGGTTGCAAAAGGCAAAATTGGCGGCGCAGGCCATGGCGGCAAGGTATCGCCGGCTTTCCTTGGACGGGATGGGTGCGCAACAGAGTTGTTTGTCGGGCAGCGCTATCTTGTACTTGCCGGACGCCTTGAGCAATAGCTTGATGTGATCGTCACAGACCTGGTGCCCTAAGCCTCGAGACCCGGTGTGCACCATTACTGTGACCTGGCCTTTGTGCAGGGACAGGGCCCTGGCGGCGGTTTCATCGTAGACTTCTTCCACGACGCCCACTTCCACAAAGTGATTTCCCGAACCCAGGGTGCCCAGTTGATTTTGGCCCCGTTTATGGGCCCGCTCAGAGACATAGTCTGGATTGCCCCCGGAGATGCACCCCGCCTCCTCGATGTAGTCAAGATCCTCTGTGCGGCCGTAACCTTGAGAAACGGCCCACCGGGCACCTTTTACAAGGACGTCATGCATCTGTTTTGCCGAGAGCTTCAGGTCCTTGCGCCGAGACCCCACACCCGAAGGGATGTTTATAAACAAGGCGTTCACAAGCCTTGGTATGTCGTCCTTGATGTCGGCGGCCTCCAAACCGGAGCGCAAGAGTCGAACGCCTCAGTTAATGTCGTAGCCCACCCCCCCGGGGGAGATGATGCCATCCTCCATGTCAAAGGCCGCCACGCCGCCAATGGGAAATCCGTATCCCCAGTGTATGTCCGGCATGGCCATGGATCGCCCCACGATTCCAGGAAGGCAAGCCACGTTGGCCACCTGGTCGAGGCTTGCATCGTTCTTGATCGTGGCCAGCATGGCCTCATCCGTATAGACCAAACCTTCGGTCTTCATGGGTCCAGTCCTGGGGATCAACCAGCGAAAATCATCGAGTTTTCTTAACGCTATAGCCGTTGGCATAAGAACCCCCTGTTCCGCGGAAATGATGGTCGGCTTCGGGCCACCCTTATATGTCCAGAATGACCTGGGCCTCCCAAATACCGCCACGCTTTTTCACATAGAGTTGATGATAGGTGACGGCCTTGATGCCTGTTTTGATCTCATGGCGGGCGGGGTCCATGACTTCTCCCCAAACCATCGCCTTGATGCCGCGTCCCTTCATGTCTGTGATCTCAAATCTTCTCAGCAGGAGCAGCTCTGTGTCGAACAGGAAAAGGAGTTCGCTCAGCCAGCCGACCATTAATTCATCCAGAGCAGCAGCCTCCACCTCGATGAGCCTTTGCTCTTTTTCCTGAATCGTTTCAAGGGATATGATGGCCTGAAAAAACGCCTCGGCGGCATGGCTGAACAGGGCTTCGCGAGTTCTCCCGTAAGCCTTGAAGCCCAAATCTCCCGTGTGTTCTATGTATTGATAGTTGCGCCGCACGGTGTCCGGCCCCCGTGAGAGATCATTGAACGGCAAGATTGTCTATAGCACGATCGACAGAGGCGTTCCAGGGGCTTTAGTTTCCGGCGAGGGGCTCCGCACCAGGCCGGCATCCGAGCAGAGCCCGAGGCCTGGAGGTTCCGCTGGTTGGTTTCTGCGCCTCGAACACGACGCCACATTTTGCTTGACAGGGGTGAAGACAAGGGTATACTGAATCCGAATTTTTGCGGTCTCCTTGCTCCGATGAGGATCGGGGCTACTAACATCCACAAGGAGGATCTATGAGAAGGTATGAGACTGTTTTTATAGTCAACCCCTCCCTTTCCCAGGAAGAATCCCAGCCCCTTTTCGACAAGCTCACCGATCTCATTGCGGCCCACCACGGCCTGATGGTCAAATTTGATGACTGGGGTCAGAAGAGGCTTGCCTATGAAATCAAGAAGCAGACCCGCGGATATTACATCCTTCTAGACTTTTGTGGCAACGGATCTCTGGTCAAAGAGCTTGAACGCAACATGCGCCTGGATGAACGCGTCCTCAAGTACATGACGGTGTGCGTGGCCAAGGATGTTGACGAGGAGGCGATCAAAAGCGAGATCGATGCTGCCGAGGAAGCGGCCCGGGCCAAGGCATCAAGCGCCGGTCCGGTTGAGGACGCAGCCGCATCCGAGGCACAAGAGCAATCGCCGCCAGCAGAGGCCCTTGACTCCAGCCCAGGCGAAGCCGAAGCGCTAGACAACGCGGCATTGTCAACCGACAAGGAGGAGCCCACCGATGCCAAGGTTTAAAAGGCGCAAGAGGATGTTCCGCAGGAGAAAAATCTGCCGATTTTGTGCAGACAGCAGTTTTGTCATCGATTATAAGAATCCGCGGACCCTCAGACTATTTACCACAGAGCGAGGCAAGATTATCCCAAGGCGAATATCCGGCAATTGTGCAAAACACCAGCGCCAGCTCACGACGGCCATTAAACGAGCACGGACGATTGCGCTGATGCCGTACTCGGCAGCCCTAAGCCACTATTGATGGTCGGGCTCACCCCTTCGGCCCAGCGCGCCTCGCCGGCTGAGGGAACCCACTGGCTGGACAATGTGTTCCCGCGGTTCACCCGCCTTGGGCGGATCGTCTTCCTTGAACTTGAATATCATCGAATATTTCTTGAAGGTCTCTGACAAGGATGGTCAGCTGTGAGCCAGGTCACCCATCGCGAGCCCCAAAGAGAGTTCGTCACGGCTACCGCAATCACGACCCTGATGGTCATGGCAGGTCTGTATCTTCCTGTCCTTGGGTTCCTGGTCAGCGTGTTCGTTCCCCTTCCCGTCCTCTTCTACCGGGCGAAACTGGGACGTTCCCAGGCTGCACTGATCCTGCTTGCTGTCACCGTCATCGTGGCTTCCATGATGGGCCGGCGGTCCATAACCTCTGCCGTATTCTTTTTTGAACTGGGCTTCGCAGGGCTGATCCTGTCCGAAGTGCTTGCAATGAACCTGTCTGTGGAAAAAACCGTGGCAGTGACCACAGGGGTTGTCATCGCAACCGGGGGGGTGATGTTGGCGCTTTATGGACTGCTTTCGACCAACAGCCTCTGGGGCCTCATGTCGAATTATCTCCACAGGAACCTTGAGCTTGCTCTGGCCGTCTACAAGGATATGGAGGTTTCGGAAGAAAGAATTGCGGTCCTTGCTCAGTCCATGGAAGGCATACTGTACGTCATGCTTCGCATCATGCCTGCCATCGCGATTGTCTCGACCCTGTTTGTGATTTGGAGCAATCTTCTTCTTGCCCGCCCGCTGTTGCGAAGCAGAGAGCTTTTTTGTCCTGATTTTGGCACCCTCAATGAATGGAAAGCCCCCGAGCCTTTGGTCTGGCTGGTTATCTTGTCAGGCGTTCTGGTGCTCCTGCCCAACACAGGCCTGAAGCTTTTGGGGGTCAACAGTCTGATCATCATGATGATGATTTACTTTTTCCAGGGGATTGCCATTGTGTCTTTCTATTTTGAGAAGAAACAATTCCCAAGACTACTTCGAGGGATCCTGTATGGGCTGATAGCCTTGCAGCAGCTGGTGCTTCTGCTGGTCATTGCGGCCGGCTTTCTGGATATGTGGATCGATTTTAGGCGACTGAAAAAAGGAGTGGAGAACCAGAATGAAAGTCATACTTAGAGAGATGATGGAATCGCTCGGCATGGTTGGAGATGAAGTCACCGTAGCGAATGGTTATGCCAGAAATTACCTTCTGCCCCAGAAGAAGGCGGTCTTGGCGACACCGGCAAACCGTAACCTGATCAAGCGGGAGCGGAAGCAACTGGAACTGAAAGCGATCAAAGACCGCGACAAGGCAGAGGTTCTCGCCAAGAAGATCCAAGGGGCCGTGTGCACCATTGCAGGAAAAGTCTCTGAGGATGACCGGCTCTATGGTTCGGTGACAACACGCGATATTGCAGAGCAGTTGCAGTCTCAGGGCCTTGAGGTCCACAGGAGAATGGTCATGCTCTCTGAGCCGATTAAGACCCTTGGATCATATATTGTGCCTGTTCAGCTGCATCCTGATGTCAATCCGGAGATCACGGTGAAAGTCGTTTCAGAAGAGTAAGCCCTATGAAGACCCAGGACCCTTGGCTGCAGAAGGTTCCCCCTCACAGTATTGAGGCCGAGCAGTCTATTCTGAGCGCCATATTGATCGACAACAACACCCTCCCCGAGGTCTTGGAAATTCTTTCCGATCAAGATTTTTACCGCGAGGCCCATCGCAAGATATTCAAGGCGATGGTGGAGCTCTTTGAGAGGAATGAGCCGGCCGATCTGGTGACCCTCAACAACTTGCTGAAAGAGAGGGGTCAGCTCGGATCGTTGGGGGGGGCTTCCTATCTGGCCGAACTGGTGGATGCCATACCCATGGCGGTCAACGCTGCCCATTATGCCAAAATTGTGCAGGAAAAAGCCAGCCTCAGGCGCCTTATCGAAAAAGCCGCTTCCATTACCAGCCGATGCTTTGAGGACAAGGGAGATGTGGAGGAGATCCTGGACTTTGCCGAGCGTAGCATATTTGACATCTCGGAAAACAAGATCAAGCCGTCTTTCTACGTCCTGGGAGACATTCTGACCGACACCTACAAGGCCGTGGAGGAGGCTTACGAAAACAAGCTGCTGGTCACCGGGGTCCCCACGGGATTTCGAGGGCTGGATGAGAAAACCTCCGGATTTCAACCAGGAGATCTCATTATTATTGCCGGTCGCCCAAGCATGGGCAAGACGGCCCTCGCCTTGAACGTCGCCCGTAATGCCAGCCTGGAGACGGGAGAAGCCGCAGCCGTCTTCTCGCTGGAGATGTCAAAAGAGCAGCTCTCTCTTCGCATGCTTTCCGCCGAAGCCCGTATTGACTCATCAAGGATGCGGGGCGGGTTCTTGAGTGAAGGCGATTTGGCCCGTATCAACCGGGCGGCCGGGGCACTTTACGACATTCCCATCTATATCGATGATTCACCGGCCATTTCCGCTCTGGAGATACGCGCCAAGGCGCGCCGCATGAAGATGGACAAAGGCGTGGGGATTGTGATCATAGACTACCTCCAGCTCATGAGGGGACGGGCTTCGGCTGAGCGGCGTGACCTGGAGATTTCTGAGATCTCCAGGTCGCTGAAGGCGTTGGCCAAGGAACTCAACATCCCGGTGGTTGCGCTTTCTCAGCTCAATCGAAAGGTGGAAGAGCGAACCAACAAGCGCCCGGTCCTGAGCGATCTTCGCGAATCCGGCGCCATTGAACAGGATGCGGACGTCATTCTGTTCATCTACCGGGACGAGGTCTACCACAAGGAGGAGGATAACCCGAACAAGGGGATCGCAGAGCTCATTTTGGCCAAACAACGCAATGGCCCGATCGGTGCCGTGAAACTTGCTTTTCTTGAAACATACACCCGCTTTGAAGACCTGGCGCCGCGAGGGGAATCCTCTTAGAAAGAGGCGGTCAAAGCTGGTTGCGCATGGGCACGTTGTTGGTGTAAAATCATTAGAGTATCACGCTGTCTTAGCGTGGTGACAAGGTTGTAAAACACCACATGAGGGATCACCTATCAAAGTCCAAGGACATACGGGTGGATTGAAGGCCAACCAGGTTCGCCGCCTGACCAATCTTTATCGTCGAAGAACCCCACCTGCTTACATCATCTCGCCGGAGCTGTCCAAGGCCATTTGCGAACTCTCATTTGAAATTCGCCGCCAGATCGGCGTGCTGATCGACCGCCAGGGCCGGACCGCCTATGTCATGGTGGGAAACTACCAGCAGATTGTGATCCCGAATCTGGAGAAATATCGGTCCGGCGGGGGGCGTTTGAAAGGTCTTCGTTGTGTCCATACCCATTTCCAACATGATGAATCCTTGACGCGGGATGACCTCATGGACCTTGCCCTTCTCAACTTAGACCTCATCGCCGCCGTCACCATGGATCAGCATGGCCGTCCCCATCGCATTCATGCCGCTCACCTCCTTCCCGAAGGGAGAAATGGTGAAAACTGGGCCATCCTAGCCCCGCTCGGTTCAGGGCAGCTCGACATGGATTGCCTGGGCCTTATTCGATCGCTGGAGTCTGAATTCGCCCGGAAGGCTCGATCTGTTAGAGTGAAAAGAAAATGGGAAAGGGCGGTCCTCGTGAGTGTCACGACAGCACCCAAAGACGTGGCTCAGGATGCCATGGCCGAGCTGCAGGAACTGGCCGAATCCAGCAGAATCGCGATCGTAGACACGCTGATTCAACATCGCCACAGGATCGATCCTCGTTTTCTTATGGGACAAGGAAAGCTCAGCGAATTGGTGATTCTGGCTCTCCAGAAAGGAGCGGATCTGCTGATTTTTGATCAGGAGCTGAACCCGTCGCAGGTCCGTTCGATGACGGAGCTGACTGAATTGAAAGTCATAGACCGAACCCAGCTCATCCTGGACATCTTCGCCCAGCGGGCCCGGAGCCGGGAGGGCAGGATTCAGGTGGAGCTGGCCCAGCTCAAGTACCTCCTGCCGCGGCTCATGGGCAAGGGAACGGCCATGTCTCGTCTCACAGGCGGCATTGGCGGCCGGGGGCCCGGCGAGACGAAGCTGGAGATCGATCGGCGCCGCGTTCGTGATCGCATAGCCCACCTGGAGAAGTCGCTTGCATCCATCCAGAGACAACGTGCCCAGCGGCGGGCCAAGCGGAGCAAGAAAGGGCTGCCGGTTATCTCGATTATCGGATACACGAATGCGGGCAAGTCGACGCTTCTAAACACCCTCACTCGCAGCTCGGTGCTGGCAGAAAGCAGGCTGTTTGCCACCCTGGACCCCACGAGTCGGAAAAAAAGGCTTCCCAGGGAAGCGGAGGTGATTATTACTGACACGGTAGGCTTCATCCGCCAACTGCCGCAGGAACTGATCACGGCCTTCCGCGCCACGCTGGAAGAACTCGAAGATGCACATCTGCTTCTGCATGTCATTGACATCAGCCACCCGGGATGTCTGCATCAGATCCAATGTGTGGAACGGATTCTCGAAGAGCTTCGTCTGGATCGCATCCCGGTCATAAGGGTCCTCAACAAGCAAGACCTGGTGAGTCCCAGGACCGTCAGAACGCTCGCCCGCAAGTGGGACGGCGTTCCCATCTCGGCCAATGATGGGCATGCCCTGACCCCCCTTTTGGCAAGAATAGAAATGCATATCAGCCGGTTGAAAAGGCATCGCGTCTTCGCAGGCAGCCCAAAGCCCCCTGCGATATCGGCCTGAGCCTATGGCGCGGCTGTCGCCCCAAACGGAAGGTCTTGGTGGGCCGTCTGCTGTTGCAACACCGTCAGAGGCGATCTTTTTTGATGGCCGGGTCTGCCAGGCACAGAGTTTGCAGACCACAATGCAGGACGGCCAACGCCCTGTGGAGATTCGGTATGACCCTGGAAAGAGTTGACAACGAACATGTCCGCTGTTAACAGATCATCCCCATAATGCAGATCCTTACCTGATGGTGAGGGGTCTTGCGTCAAGAGAGCACGAGAGACGATATGGCTAAGCATGGGACGAGGTTTTACCTCAAACAAGTGATTTTGGTTTTTATGGCTTATGCCGTGACCGCATGCTCTGCGGCGAGGCTGGACAGCCGGGGTCAGGGTGCGTCTCTGAATCCCTCTGGCGCCGTGGGCCGTCGATCCGCTGTCGATCAAGTCAAGGGTTTGCCTGAACAGTCCGTGCACGGGCGGCAAGCCGGGGGGGCAACAGCCTGTGTCGGCAGCGGTGATGCGCAAGGTATCGACCCCATCGTGGCAAACGCGGCAGACTCAAACGCACACGACCTTCATGAGGCTGGTGCGGCCTCGCCGTCATCCGAGGGAAAGAAGCCAAAAGAGCCCCAGCAACTCCTTGACGAGGCCTTAGAGTTCTGCCGGGCTTGCCAGGACTTTTGGGGACAGGGCGATTTTGACAATGCCATTGCTTCTCTGGATGAGGCCTACAGTCTGATTTTACAGGTAGACACAAACGCAGATCCCAAGTCCGTTCAAGAGAAAGAGGACATCCGATTCATGATCTCCAAGCGGATGCTTGAGATTTACGCCTCTCAGCACACAGTGGTCAACGGCAACCACGATCCCATCCCCATGGTCATGAACCAACATATTGAGAAGGAAATTAAGCTGTTCAAGGGTCCGGAACGGAAGTTTTTCCTGAGGGCTTTCAAGCGCTCCGGGAGATATCGCCCCGAGATTCTCAGGGCCTTGGCGGAGGCCGGGGTGCCGAAGGAACTCTCGTGGCTCCCATTGATCGAAAGTGGATTTAGCGTCAAGGCGTTATCCCGGGCCCGCGCCCTGGGTTTGTGGCAGTTCATTCCGTCCACGGGCTATAAGTTCGGTCTCACAAGGGATCAGTGGATAGACGAGAGGATGGATGTGCGCAAGTCCACCCTGGCGGCTATTGCTTACCTGCAGGAGCTTCACCAGATATTCGGAGACTGGTGTACCGTGCTGGCAGCCTACAACTGTGGCGAGGCCCGGGTCCTCAGGGTTATCCGCACCCAGAACATCCAGTATCTGGACAACTTTTGGGATCTTTATGAAAAACTCCCCTGGGAAACGGCGCGTTATGTCCCCCGGTTTCTCGCGGCTCTCCATATCATCAACGACCCGGCCCGGTTCGGTTTCGATCTGACAGACCTTGATCCGCCTCTGCTGTATGAACAGGTCACGGTGTCCAAACAGGTGCGTTTAAAAGATATAGCAAAAGCCCTGAGCGTGCCCGGCGAGCAGCTTGAGATGTTGAACCCGGAACTCCGCTACAAGGTTACCCCCCCCACGGCCTACCAACTGAAGGCCCCCGAGGGGCAAGGTCCGACGTTGAACGCAAAGCTGGATGGGATTCCCGAGTATACGCCGCCCAGGAGACACTATACGTATCATCGGGTCCGCCCGGGTCAAAGCCTGTCACAGCTCGCCCGCCGGTACCATACCAGCATCCGTGCTATCATGGTGGTCAACAACATTCGGAGCCCAAACTACATCCGGGTTGGACAGAAGCTGAAAATTCCCCTCAGAGGCAGTGGGCGTGTTTACGCGAAGACATCTGAGACGGCAGGGTGCGATTCTTTGAAGCCCCTCCGGTATCGTGTCAAGCGGGGGGACTCGCTGTGGCTCCTGGCAAGACGGCATGATACGAACATCCAGGAAATCATGGGCCTCAACCACCTGAAGAGCTCTCGACTTCACATCGGCCAACGGCTCCTCATCCGCAAGGGAACGCATAGCGTGGAACCACAGGTGGGCACGAAGGGGTACAAGGTTAAACGGGGTGATAGCCCCTATCACATTGCCGTGAAACACAACATGAAGCTGAAACGATTTCTCAGCTTGAATGACCTGACTCCCAGGTCGAAGATATATCCAGGGCAGGTGTTGAGGGTGGACACCAACTAGGGGGCGCCGCCGCAGTTCGTCGGAAAGAGCCCGGGAATCTGAATCCGAGTACAGCAGGTTTAACGAGGCCAATGATTTCGGTTAACTAGACGATGTCATTGGCTTTTTTATACATTGGCCGGCTTGCTTCCCGCAAGCCCAGACCTTTGGTCGGGGACCTTCACTGATGGTGGGCACGCAGAGGGGACAGTGGCGGACTGCCGCATCAATGAGCAACCGGACATCCGGTCAGAAGGAAGCGTCAAGCATTTGACGGTGTGCGCGTAGCGGACATGCGACGAGGCCGAGGAGCTTGATATGACGCGGGAAAACGCTTGTCAGGAAGGAGCCTTTGGTGCTAGGCTCTCTCGTATCGCCCCCGTAGCTCAGGGGATAGAGCAAAGGATTCCTAATCCTTGCGCCGCGTGTTCGAATCACGCCGGGGGCACCAATGATTTCAGTTGGTTAGACGATCCAGTCTAACCCGAACCCATCGCTATCGCACTCTTGGCGCGCCTTTTCATTGCCTGAGACGCAAGCATGGGCCTCACCCTTGTCCAATAGAAGGTTCGATGCGTAATAAGGAGTGGCTCATATGCAGGTAGATCGAAAGATCGCGGACATCGTTGCCAAGGTATGCGAGGGTCATCTTCTCGCACGAGATGAAATCATCTTCGCCTTAGGTATCTCTGCCCATTCTCTAGGGGCCGGCTTTTTAATGGCTTCTGCCGATGCGATGAATCGTACGGCCTCAAAAGGCAGGGCAGAAGTCCACGCTCAAATAGGCGTTAATCTGTCACCCTGTCCGAAGAACTGTTCGTTTTGTGCCTTTGCAGCGAAGAACAAGGTCTTCAAAGAAAAAAACGAACTCAGCCCCGAACAGGTTACCGAACTCGCCCTGATAGCGGAAAAACAGGGAGCGAATGCCATATTCCTGATGACCACTGGGGACTATCCATTTAGCAGATTCATAGAGGTGTCAAGGGAGGCCAGAGCAAAACTAAGGCCTGATACGGTTATGATAGCCAATGTTGGGGATTTTGGGGATGAGGAGGGCGAACAACTGAAGGATGCCGGCTATGCTGGTATCTATCATGCGGTCAGGATGGGCGAAGGAAGAGACACCAAGATCGATCCAGAGACTCGTTTGAGCACTGTTAGGGCTGCTCGTGAGGCCGGATTGTTGATCGGAACCTGTGTGGAACCCATAGGTCCAGAACACTCTTTGGATGAAATCGCAGACAAAATTCTCATAGGACGGGAGATGAAGCCCTGTTTTAGCGGAGCCATGCGAAGAATAAGTATTCCAGGTTCTGAGCTGGCAAAATACGGAACGATCAGCGAGTATCGCATGGCTTTTTTCGTTGCCGTGGTTCGATTGGCTATGGGAAGAGACCTTATCGGCAATTGCACACACGAACCCAATATACTGGGGGCAACAGCAGGCGCCAACCTGTTCTGGGCAGAAGTGGGCACCAATCCACGTGACACTGAGGTGGACACGGCCAAGGGCAGAGGACTGGATGTGAGACGTTGCATGGAACTTTTCAAGGAAGCTGATTTTGAAATCCTTCAAGGCCCGTCCATAATCTATAGTGATGGAAAGAACTGATGCCGGTTTCCAATCCCAATGGGTTGCAGTGCCATGTCTGACCGGTGGTGTGGTGCCGCGCATGTCGCCTCCTGAACTCACTGGAGGAACTTCTTCATGAAAACCCATGCATCTGCAGGAAAAACACCTTGAAATTCCATGTGCAATAGTATAACAAGATCAGTTCCTACGCTGTTGGCAACGAGGACTCTTATGTCATGATTATCAGACACTTCGACTAGAGGAGGACGAAGGTATGGGAGCAGAAAGAACGGTCAAGGAGATTATGAATCCTATTGAAGAGTATGATCGAATCGATGTTGACGCCCCCCTGTGCGATGCTTTGACTATATTGAAAAAAAATCATGAGAAGCTGAAGGCAGGTGACCCCGGTCGTTTTCACAAGACACTTCTCGTTACTGATGCATCAAAAAAGATCATAGGCAAGTTTTCTATCTATGATCTTACTCGAGGCCTGGTCCCTGAATCTGCTAAGCACCCAGAGGTCTTCAGCGGCCGTGCGATTTCTTCCCGGGCACTGGAAGTCGCCGAGGAGATAGGTGAATTTCAAGAACGCTTCAAGTGGTTGCACGCCACATTTTTTGACCTGGTGAAGCAAGAGGCCCACAAGAAAGTAAGAGATATCATGTCCCCCTTTGAAGCCGTATTGAAGGAGGACGATAAGATGAATCAGGCCATCTACATGTTGTTTAAGGAAGGGCTTCGCCAGCAACTGGTCACTAGGGATGGCGAGCCCGTTGGCGTAGTAAACCTCATGTGCGTATTCAGGGAACTCCTGGAAACGGTCAGCCCGGAGTGCTATGTGGAATGGTAAACCTGAGTCTCTGCACGGCATAAGAAGCAAGCTCCAAATACAGGGCGCTCGAATCTTGAGAAATGAGGCATAGTTATCGTATGTCGCAGTGACTTGTCTGCGGGCAACGCACAGGCAGACGAACGATGAAGAGCAACGCCGCAGCTGGGCTTTTTCCGAAGCCGTCATCATCCCATTCTGCTGTACCGACACCGTACCCTCTTTTCCAAAAGTGCCTTCCCGATACACTTGTTCCAAACCCACCACATAGTCGGATCGCACTTTTGCCTTCATGGAAGTTGAGTCTCTTTGCTGATTGACCCCTTCAGGGCCCTCGGCAATGAGAGCCTGTCATGGTTAACCGGTAAGGCCTACCAGGTCCACACCGGCACAGCCAGTGGCTTGATTTCGGTCTTCGATAAAGGGCCAGATGTAACCCTGCGGTGATGTTGCTTCACGCCGAGGTGAGAGAGGCCTGACGAGTTTGGAATTCAAGATAGCCATTACACCCCAGCTTATCATTGATCTTCTCCTTATCTTGACGGTTGCGTGGGCTCTGGGCGGGCTGTTTATGCGCTTCGGCCTGCCGGTCATGCTGGGAGAGCTGTTAGCCGGAGTCATTCTGGGTCCTGCTTGGCTGGGCATCATCAGTGCCACGGAGCCCTTGGGGCTACTGGCCGAACTGGGCATCTTCTTCGCCATGTTTTACGCGGGGATGGAGATGGATCCAAGAGAACTTATGGAGCACAAGTGGCCCTCTATGGCCGTCGCAGTGGGTGGTTTTGTTTTACCCTTTGTTCTTGGATATTTTGTGGTCAGAGGCTTTGGAGGTACTGTGTACCAGTCTCTTTTTGTAGGCACAGGGCTGTCCGTGACCGCCATAGCGGTTCAGGCCGTAGTTCTGGAGAACATGCAGATTCTAAGAACACAACTTGGGCATATTATCATTGGCGCCGCTATTGTGGATGATATTCTTTCCTTGGTTACTCTTTCAATCCTGCTAGGTGTGGCTGAGAGCGGGACTTTTGAGATCCTTCCACTGTTGACCGTTGTTTTGAAGGTGACCGGCTTCTTTGGCGTGAGTATCCTTGCCGGCCATTTTGTAGTCCCTAGAGCAATGCAGCGTTTGGGGGATTACAACGCCAAGGGGTTTACGTTCGCCCTGGTCTCAGCCCTGGTCATGGCCTATTTGGCCGAGTTGGCAGGTCTTCACTTGATTATCGGGGCGTTTTTGGCGGGCCAGTTTGTGCGAAAGGAGATGATGGATGAGGCGGTCTACCAGAGGATAAGGGATCGGTTTTTCGCGATGAGTTACGGTTTCTTAACACCTGTTTTTTTTGTCTCCCTGTCATTCCATCTTCACTTGGAGTGGGAGAAGTCTTTCATCCTCCTGACTCTGGCTATGACTTGCGTTGCCATCATTGGTAAGGTTGTTGGCTGTGGGTTAGGTGCCTTCCTTTTCGGGCACAACCGCCGGCAATCCATCATCATGGGCTTCGGTATGAATGGACGAGGGGCTGTGGAGCTGGTCTTGGTTGCGGTGGTTATTCAACTAAGCAACCAACTCATGGCCAGCCACACGATCAGTCAACCGTTACTCACAACCAGCCAGTTCTCCGGCTTGGTGATGATGGCTTTCATCACGACAATGATTGCTCCCATATCTTTGAAATGGGCGGTCGGAAAAGCGTGCAGCAGAGAGGAGCATGAAGCTTTCTGTGAACTGTGGAGGAAGGCGAGTATGAAATAACACGGCTGTCGATGAAAGCTTCAACGGCTCTTCCTTCCAGGGGCGCTGCATGAGTCATCGAAATCATTCGGCAATCGTTGTGCGGAGAGGCGGTTTTAGCGGGTAGATCAATGAGCACGCATTCATCATACAAATTTGACCGACTGGAATTGGCAGGATCGTTGGGGGACCTGGGCACACTTATTCCGTTGGCTGTGGGCATGATCATGATCAATGGACTGAGCACCTCGGGCCTGTTTTTTTCGGTGGGTCTTTTCTATATTTTTTCTGGTTTGTACTATGGCGTGACGGTTCCGGTCCAGCCCATGAAGGTCATTGGGGCCTATGCCATTGTGACGGCCATGAGCGCTTCCCAGATCATCGCCTCAGGAGTCTTGATGGGTGTGTTTCTCTTGGTCATCGGGGCCACGGGCACGATTAGAATCATCGGAAAATGGATCCCTACCCCGGTCGTCAGGGGAGTCCAGATTTCCACGGGAACCCTGTTGATGGCCCAGGGAGTCAGGTTCATGGCAGGCTCCTCGAAATTTCAGATGCTCCGCCAGATGGCCGAACCCTACCTGAGCGTACAGAGCTTGGGGCCGATTCCCATTGGCATCGTGATCGGGATCATCGGTGGCGTTTTGACCTTCTTGTTGCTGGATAACAAGAAATTTCCGGCAGGACTTCTTGTGGTTTTGTTCGGTCTGGGTGTGGGCTTGGTTTCGGGCACGCACCAGGGCTTTGATAAGCTCCAGCTTGGTATCTCTATGCCCCAGATTTTGCCATTTGGAATCCCAACAGGAGCTGATTTCACCTTGGCTGTGCTTGTACTGGTCCTGCCGCAGATTCCCATGACACTGGGCAACGCCGTGATTGCCAATGCTGATCTGTCCAGGCAGTATTTTGGGGAAGACTCGAAGAGGGTGACCTACAGCGCTTTGTGCATGAGCATGAGTTTGGCCAACTTCTTGAGCTCTCTCCTGGGTGGCATGCCGCTATGCCACGGGGCGGGAGGCCTCGCAGCCCATTATCGCTTCGGGGCACGTACCGCAGGGTCCAATCTCATGATCGGGGTTATTTTCCTCTTGTTGGCTATTTTTTTGGGGTTTCACGCTCTTGCGGTTGTATACCTCATCCCCATGTCGGTGCTGGGCGTATTGCTGCTTTTTGCCGGCAGCCAGCTGGCGCTGACCATCATCGACATGAAGGAGCGAAAAGATCTCTTTGTCGCTTTGGTGATGTTGGGTATAACCCTTGCCTCAAATCTCGCTGTCGGCTTTGGTGTGGGCATAGGCGTCGCTTACGCTTTAAGATCCGGCAAACTGACAGTTTAGTCCTCACCGGGGCCTTGCGGCCTGCCTCCCCTGATTGTATTTCATCTCAAGTTCTTTTCCTAAGATGCCGATTTGAAAACTAATGGGCAACGATTGCGCAGAGAAGGTTTACACTATGACGCACAGAACCCCTTGGAACACATCACACACAGCAAGTCCTGCCGGCGACCAGGGTATGGCGGCAGATTATGTGTGGGCAACAAGCCAGAAGTCCAAACTCCGTGCCTTGTCTTTGTACCTCATTCGGTCGATTGTAGAGAAACACGGAGGGACTATCAAGATAGACCTGGCCACAGATACCATCAACATAGATGTGCCGGACCAGGAAAAGGATGCCTGCGCTCAAGAGATAGAGGAGCAGGTGGGTGCCATGTGCTATTAGATCCCCTTCCCGTTTGAAGATCCCCGCAGTACAGACAAATCGGGACAGTCCCCCCAGGATGGGTTCGACCGCCTGAGAGTTATCTCACAACAAGCCTGAACAGCGTGTTTTTGCCACATCACGGGACTCACAGGCTCACAAATCGGCCACGGACGCCTGAATTCTTTCCCATGCCTTTTGGACATGATCCAGAGTCGTGTTGGTCTGGCCAATGCAAAGGCGCAATGCGAACTTTCCTTTCAGCTTGGTATGCGTGACAAACATCTTCCCCGAACGGTTGAGCTCATTCATTAGACCCTTGTTGATTTGTTCGAGTTCTTCTTCCGTAAACGTGCGGTGGGATGGGTGATACCGGAAACAGACCAGGTTGATGGTCACGAGCGCCATCACCTCGAATCGAGGGTCTGTCCGGATCCATGACTCACATTCTTTTGCAAGCCGTATGTGGGCTCGCACCTTTTCCTGGAGGCCCCTGACCCCGAAATAGCGGATCACAAACCACAGCTTGAGGGCCCTGAAGCGACGACCCAGAGGGATCCCCCAATCGCGAAAGTTTTTGACTCGTCGTCCCGCGCCGGTTTTCAAATACTCGGGCAGAATCTCGAACGTGGAGGTCAGGACTTTGGGATCCTTGCAAAAGTAGGCCGAACAATCGAAATTTGTGAACATCCATTTGTGCGGATTGAATACAAACGAATCCGCATACTCGATGCCGTCAAGGATATGGCGCATCTCCGGAAGGATGGCTGCAGTTCCCGCCATCGCCGCATCCACGTGGAGCCAGAGGTGCTCATGGTCACAGATTGCCCCGATGGGCCTCAACGGATCCATTGCCGTTGAAGAGGTGGTGCCGACCGTTGCGACGACACAGCACGGTACATTACCATCTTGCCTGTCCACATCGATGGCCTTTTCCAGCGCCCCTGGAATCATGGCAAAGTCGGTTCCTGTGGCAATGAGGCGGAGCTGATCTTTGCCAAAACCAGCAATCTTGATGCCTTTTTCAACAGAAGAATGGGCTTCTTCCGACGTATAGACGATGAGCTTTTGACCGATTTCAGCCTGAAACCCGTGCTGATTGATGGCAAAGCTCGTTGCCCGTTCCCTGGCGCAAAGCAGGGCGCACAGGGTCGAGGTGGAGGCCGTGTCTTGGATCACACCACTGAAACCTTCCGGAAGCCCCAGCATCTGACGAAGCCAATCCATAACGACTTCTTCCAGTTCAGTGGCTGCCGGAGAAGTTTGCCACACCATGCATTGGGCGCCCAGGGCAGCTGTCAGAAACTCGGCCAAAATCGATGGCTCGCTGGTATTTGCAGGAAAGTAGGCGAAGAAGGAGGGGTGTTGCCAATGGGTGATGCCCGGCACAAGGATCTGTTTAAAATCGTCAAAGATCGCTTCCATGTCCTCTGATTCCTCGGGCGCCGTTGGGGGTAGCTGATCTTTGATCTCACCAGGTTGAACCTGGGAAAGGACCGGGTATTCTTCTATATGATCCATATAATCTGCGATCCAGTCTACGATGGTATGTCCATACTTTCGGAGTGTGTTGCTGTCCGTCTTCATTTTCCCTTCCTCTGTTTCTGGATACCCCAAAAATTCCGACTTGCAAATAGTTACATATACATAGCAGACACCGCCAATCGGGTCCTGCCATGCCCCAATTCGGACCTTGCAAGGATATCTTTCATGCCCTTAACAGCAACGGAGGGCCTTTATAGAGACAGACATAGGCCAAATTCGGTTCTAGAAGCCCTATTACGGACCAATCCGGTTGAAAAGTCAGAACAAAAGGGTGGATAACTCTCCATGAAGGGAGGTTCTGACCAAAACAGTTAGGAAATCTATCAGCCAGAACACAAACAACCCGATTCCAAAAAAAACTCCCTGCCATTGCCATCCCTTTTTGAATATTCTGACTGTTAAAACTTTGCCAATATAGAAAGCAAGACCAAATATCCCTCCAATCATATGCATCAAGAACCATCCCAAATTTAGCACTCTTGCAGGTTCCTCAAACGGAAAAAGAAAATAGACAGACATTGCTGACATAAACCACCATATGAAAAAAGCAATCCATGCGCAATTTCTGTGAATAGCCAACATCTTTTTCTTATCTAAGTTCGGCCATAACCAATTCTTTAGAGAAAGAGCCGCAATAAAGGCCAGCATGGCAAAAAAGAATCCAATACCACAGAATATTATTTGGAACCGCTTGATCTTAACGTCAGTCGTGACCGTAATGGAGTGAACAAACATACTGTACCGGACAGCCCACGACCTGTTCTCATAAGTCTGGTGGCACCTCATGCAAGCATAGTCAACCGTCAAATACCCGGGATTCAATCGTATGACATTCCGGATGACCCTTGGGAAGTCCTTCCGGTAGTCAATATGGAATAGATGGCTTTTGAAATCACCGCTAAATGACTCGCGATCACCTTCTGCAATAACGCCTGCAGGTGGCATGTGACAGTCCATACAGGTAACACCAACCCTGTCCATGAGACTCCCTGTGTATTCGACCTTTTTGTCCTCATGACACTCTGCGCAGCCTTGCTTGATGGATTCTTCTGCTCTCGCATGGGGGTTATGACAGTCTAAGCAAGCGAAGTCCCTTTTCTTGCTTGCGAGCAATTGATTCGCCTCAGTGTATTGTGAGAGAAAAACGCCGTTCATTGGAATCGCATCGTGTGGTTCAGTGCCGTGACACTTCCAACATACAGTTCTGTCTACCATTGTGTCAGATTTAAGATTCGAACGAACATGCCTTCCCCCGGGGCCATGACAGACTTCACATTGGACACCGTCGAATTTCCATGTTCCTCGGATCCCTTCTAGACCATTCTGATGCCCTTCTGGAGAGTACCCCGTTGTATGACATCCTCCACAACTGTAGTAGGGAAGCTTTTGGTCAGGAAGATAATCCACCCATTGTCCACTTTGAATGTTGTATTGGCTTTTCCCCCCGCTCGTGGAAGTTGAAGTGATTACGTAACCATTCTTGTCAAGGAACAATGCTTTCCATTTAAAGCCGCCAATTATATACGAAATGGTCGTCTCATCATGCCCTTCTGGAAGACCGACCGCACGGGACACACTGCCATCAACGCGAGAAAGAACCTTGGCATGCCCTGACTCTTTCCATTGATCATATTCCTTTGCATGACATTCTTTGCATTGTTCAGCGCCAGCATATTCGCCAGCCCATGACACGGCATCCAAGACAATTGGAATGAGCAAGAAGGTCAACCACACGGCTTTACACGAAGCATTCATCCTTACCATGGCATAACACCTCAAAAAACCTATAGCATAATCGTGATGTTAAGGCTAACCTTCGTACGTCCCAGCAAATCAGAAATGGGCCATGGTTTTGCAGATTCGGGGGTGCCATTTGTGGGCCCTGCGGTGGTCTGTCATCTGAAAAGATCTCGTCACCATTGTGTTATCAAGGCAGGAATATGGAAGAATCGTCACGGGCTGCAAGTGGTTTGGAATGCCAGGGGTAGTATATGCTTTAGGCGAGAGAATAACAGATATCCGTCATGATACCTACACGCCCCATTTCTTAGTGGGCATCATCGATCGCTTGCCACAGTTTTTAACCGTGGATTAAACAAGTTATGCACAAATCTCTATCGGAAATCGCAACTGCTGTCAAGAATGGGCACTGTGGGGCGGCAGGTAGGCTGGAACCTCCAGGTTCATATGGACATCAAGACATTCAAGTTCATGTTGCAAGCCCTGGCAGGCCATCAGCACGGGATACCATCTGAATGCCGAGCCGATCATCGCTTAGTCTTTCTAAATACCACATACCCCTTGGACCTATTAAGCATAATCTGACACAATTCCCGGTACTCCCCATAACTCTTCGGCGGAATCTGGACAGTTTTCCTAAGTAACTCCCCTTCAAAAAATATCTTTCGGCCTTCTGTTCGATAGGTTGACCGATATTCAAAGTAAGGGTTGTTCATTTCTACCTGTTCAGGTAGGTGATAGATGTCGTAACCCTCGGGTACGCTAAACTGGGCTTCCTTCTTGCTATAAGACCTAGGTTCGTATGGCGTTTGGTATTGCCGTTCCTCCTTATCCGCGCCCAAACACTCTGCTTCAATGTTTGGCACCTGGAATATCAGAAGGTCCGCTGCCTTCACACAATAATCACTCACAGTATATGTCATTTCCCAGATAAAGGGTCCTTTGAAATCTAAAGGATCTGAATGGGTATAATCTACGAGTTCTGCCTTTGGAGAGGTTTCACTGATAAGTTCACGTAGACCCTCTCGTGTCTCTGTAGGCCCGGAATCAATAAAGAATGAACGAAAAGCCACTTCTTTTGAGCCCGAGGCGGAATATCTTTGATTGACCCTTATGAATCCATCGGACCCTATTTCGATTTCCTGGCGAAAACAAACAGTGTTTTCCTCCGGCTCAGCCAATGGAGTCGTCGAAAAAAGGACTTCACGGTCTTCAAAGATGACGACCCCCCGATTTTGATCGTCATTCGGGAGATAATCGAACGGGTGGTCTTCAGCTGTGGGGTCAAGAAACTGATAACCCCCCTTCGTCTCTGCTGCGACGATGCAGTGATTGAACTGAAAGGGATGAGGAAAATCCCTAATTAGATTGGATACGTCATGGGTGGGGATCAACACGTAATAGGCAGGAATTCCCGCCTCCTTGAGCATGCTTATGAGGAGGGTGCTCTTGTCTTTGCAGTCCCCGTACTTGTTTTCAAAGACTTCTGGGGCCGATTCAGGTACATAACCCGACTGACCTAGATCAATAGAGACATAGCGAACTGTTCGCTTCACATAATCGAACAGGGCCTCCATTCTATCTCTGGAACTTGGGAAATCCTGTATCAACTCGGCTACTTTCTTCTTTATGGCCTCATTGGGCTCCGTCTTGCCCTCAACTTGTTTCCTCCACCAGAGGAAAAACGGCTCCCAGGAATCCATGGTGGACACCCAGATATTGAAGGCGATCTCCTCCATAGGGGGCAAGTCTTCTTCGTCCAATATCTGGATCTGAGGAATGTTCTTGTATTCCCAAAGATAAATCTTCTTGCCCTTGCTATGGGTAATATGGGGTGGCCGCGAGACGTCTTCTAAGGGATTCAATAGAAGGTACTTCAGGTCTGTATGTTCTGGGGTGATGACCTTATACCTGGAAAGCAGAATAGGGTCTTTCCATTGAACAAAGAAACTGCTTGCAAATTCCCCCTCAATGATAGGCTCTTGCGCGATCACGTATTGATAATCGATGATACAGCCCAACTCTACTCCCGGCATAGAGAAAGTCAGCTCTTTGTAGTCACTGTATTTGGGAAATTCGCTATATGGGGTAACGACGGTTATAGCATCTTCTTTCAGGGGAATGATATTTCCTCCTGAAGTGATTGTTCTGGCATAGAGAAGAGATATGGTCTCTGTGCGGGAGTCGTAGCCGACCTCGCTATCAGCATAGTCCTTGCCGGCGTCCGTCAGGATCTTGAAAACCTGATGGGTGGTGCTTTTACAGCTTCCGTCACTGAAGATTTCTTCAATATTTTCATCCAAAAGGAAGATGATGTCTGCATCTGGATAGGATTCACTAGAAGGGGCGGCTCGGAGGAGTTGAGTTAACTCGGGGTCAAGTCTGTCTTTACCTTTTAAGGCGTTCGAAGCACAGGAACTGAAAACGAACGTTAACAAGAAACACAAAAGAAGAATGCCGCCCCAACTTCTCAGCTTACTAAAACACGTTATTTTGCTCATAGCCGCGATCCGTTTTGTCGCCCTGCAAAAAGCTGCGTGTCGGAAATAGGCTCATGGCTGCAAGATTGGATGTTTGCTTGCCAAGTCCTTTAATTTTGAAATCAGTGGGTTAGCTGATAGGTTTCTATTGAAGATCGAAGAAAATGTCAATCCTGGAAGAGTAAAAAGGCAGCCTCCAGAGATATCCTTCGACTACCTAAAAAATATGGAATCTCAGATAGTTGCATGTGATAGCAGGTATCAGTGTTGGTCACTTTTAAATCGCCGGCAGAGATGGTTGACAGATGTACGAAACTTGAACCGCAAGAGCGAGCGCATTGCCCGTAGCTTGCTGCGGGGTTAGCAAGCGTATCTAAAAAAGTCAGCGTTCCTTACGGTCGAAGATTCCCTGTAGCTTGCTACAGGGACCTTCAATCAAGTTGGGATAGAGTTCACACTTTCTCAAGGCATCGTTCCATCACAGCGATATAATACTGGAAAATATCCTCTATAAGGCAGTAGCAAACACGTGGCCGATCGATTTCCCCTTGTATCCAGCCTGTTTCCTTGAGGACTTTGAGGTGTTGGGAGACAGTAGACTGTGCAAGAGGAAGTGCATCTACAATTTCACCACAGACACATTTCGCATCTGGAGGCCTGTTTGCAAGCATACTGACGATCTCTACACGTGCAGGATGTGCAAGCCCCCTGGTCAGTTCAGCTAATCTCTTTCTGCACTCCTTAACAGGCATTTTGGCAACCGCCTTGATAGCCGCTATGTCACGCTTTAGTGCCATTCTTCTCTTCTTCAACAGCTTCTTTCCCTCTAGGCTTGCTCGCCGTCACATATGCAGAAAATACTAGGCGCTCTGTGCCCTCTCCCAAATTCCAACTCTTAATTATTTCTTCGCTCTTGTCTTTCCTGGTGATGGAAACGCCTTCAAAGCCCAGTCCATTCAAGATCTGCCTCACCTCATCAGGTGAGATTGCCCCGGCAATTCAGCCGGTGTAAGCTCTAGGATCATTCTTGATTTTGTCTGGGAGTTCACCTGAACGCAAGACGTCCGATATGCTGATTCGACCGCCTGGCTTAAGGACTCTGAAAATTTCTCCATACACAGCCCTTTTATTAGGCGAAAGATTGAGCACACAGTTTGAGAGCACTACATCCACTGAATCGTCGGCAACTGGCAATTTTTCTATCTCTCCCGATCTAAACTCAACATTGCTAACATTGAGTCTCTCGGCATTCTTCTTGGCCTTGTTTATCATTTCAGGCGTCATGTCAACGCCGATGACCTTCCCCTCAGGCCCCACGCTTTTCGCAGCGAGAAAAGCATCAAATCCACCGCCACTTCCTAGATCGACAACCCTTTCCCCTGGTTTCAAATCAGCAACGCCGATGGGATTTCCGCATCCAAGACCGAGGTTGGCTTCCCCCAATCCAATTGTGAGTTGGTCATTCGTATAGCCAACCTTCTGTCCCATATTCAGAATCTGGACAGGGTTTGATAGGCCACCACCACACTCGGGTGAACAGCAGGCACTCCCAGATTTAGCAATGTTTGAATAACGTTCCTTGACCATGTTCTTGATTTCGTTTTCTCGTGATTTCATATTCCCCCCACAATTAATCGAATATCGTAGATTTACGATTTAACATCCTTGATAACTCTGTGTCAAACATTCACCAATTGGGCTCGATCGCAAGGTTTTGACAGATGGCAGGATACGGGTTAAAGATTTGTGAAGCCTCCCCGCCCTCCCGGGCGGGGCTTCCCGGCGAGGAAGATTGCCATTTTTGTATAGCTCCCCTTGACCCCGCCCTTCCGGACGGGGCTTGCGGGGAGCAGGCCGGTCAATCATACCGCGTCTGCGTTCAAGGCGAATCTACAGGAGGCTATGATCCTATGGGGTTTAGTCTGCGTATCTTTCTTGTGTGGGCTGGCGACTCAGTGTGGCGTTTCCCTGTAACCTTCTGGATTATGGGCAAGGATGGACGAAGTCCGTAAGACTGCAAAGTACGTTTCGGCAAAGAGCCAGGCAGTGCGGCTCGACAAGGAAGCCCTGATCGGTTTTTGCCGCAAGCTTCTTCAACAAGGGATCAAGGTGCCCCCCTGGGACGACCGCTACCACTTTTGTGGCAGGGGGGAGGAAACGGTTTCTTACCTTCTGGTCTTGGACAGCCTCAATTTCTGCTTCTGGCCTCCGTTAGGACACCGCAGGTGGGAAATCAATGACGCATTGGGCAAGCTTTCCGGATATTACGCCCTGGCAGCCTCTCTCAAACGGGCCGTGGAGTCAGGGATTCCCATCACCGAGGCCGAGTATCTGGCCGAGCTCTCCTTAGATCAATTGAAACAGGTGTTAGGTGGACAAGGCGTACTGCAACTGCTGGTATATCGTCTTGAGAGCCTTCATGAACTGGGGCGGGTCCTGCTTGAAGACTACGACGGCAAGGGCCATCACCTGGTAGAGACCGCTCAAGGATCTGCTGTGAAGCTGGCTCGGTTGTTGGCCGGAAAACTTTCATCGTTTCGAGACACGGCAGACTATCAGGGCTACAAGGCCTTTTTCTATAAACGGGCGCAGATATTTGCCGCTGACCTTTACGGGGCCTTTGGCGGTAAAGACTGGGGCTATTTTACAGATATAGAGGAACTCACGGCCTTTTCCGATTATAAGTTGCCTCAAGTCCTGCGTCAGCTGGGCATCTTGCATTACTCCCGAGCCCTGGCCCAAAAGGTGGATCAAAAGATCCTTCTTGAGCCAGGGGGGCCTGAGGAAATTGAGATCCGGGCCAACACGATCCAAGCCGTGGAGCTCATCCGGCAGGAGCTGGACCGGGTGGGGAAGGCCTTGAGGGCCTTTGAGATTGATCACATCCTCTGGAATCTGGGCCAGGACAGGGCATATAAGAAAAGACCTTATCATAGGACGTTGACCATTTTTTACTAATGCCAACGGCTTCGCAAAAAGTCCAACTGCTGCGTTGCGCTGCAGCCTTCGTCATTGCAACGTACTATCAGTACTCCTCTCTCCTCAGGCTTTGCGCGCCTTGCATTTGAAGCTTTTTTCTTTGCCGTGGAATGGAAATTGTTACGAGACCATTAATGTTCTCATTTGAACTCTTGGCACAAGAAGACAGGGCCAGGGCCGGCGAATGGGTGACCCCGCATGGGGCCATCCAGACCCCGTCCTTTGTTGCTGTGGGCACACAAGGGACCGTGAAGAGCCTGTCCGTAGAAGACCTTCGCGAGATCGGAAACCAGGTCATTATCACCAATGCCTACCACCTTCATCTCCAACCTGGGGAAGATCTCATAGAGAAAATGGGGGGGCTCCATCGGTTTATGGGCTGCCAGGGGCCCTTGATCACGGACTCCGGCGGTTTTCAGATCTTTAGCCTCGGTGCGGGCAAGGAACACGGGGTAGGAAAGATTGCATCCATCTTTCCCGAGGAGAAGGATCACGGCGGGCACTTGCGTTCAAAAACGGGCAAACCTTTGGTCAAGGTGGATGAGGGCGGGGTTGACTTCATATCATACCTGGATGGCTCATCGCACCGGTTCACCCCTGAGGGGGTGATTGAGATCGGGCGCAGGCTCGGTGCGGACATCATCCTGGTGCTGGATGAATGCACCTCGCCGCTCCACGACTACCACTACACCAAGGCTGCCATGGAGCGAACTCACCGGTGGGCCCTGCGCGCCTTGGAGGCTTTCCACAGGACGCCCGATAGCTGGCAGGCCCTGTTGGGGATTGTTCAGGGCGGGGCCTACCAAGATTTGAGGAAAGAGAGCGCTGCCTTCATTGCAGACCAAGCCTTTGACGGCTATGCCATAGGGGGGTCTTTGGGAAGCTCAAAGGAAGAGATGCACCAGGTCCTGGACTGGACGCTTTCTCTGCTGCCACCAGCCAAGCCGCGGCACCTTCTGGGCATCGGTGAGGTGGGAGACATCTTTGAGGTGGTCAAGCGCGGGGTGGATCTTTTCGACTGTGTGGCACCGACACGCATGGCCCGGACCGGGACGCTGCTGGTCAAGTCTGCGAAGCGATTTAGGATCAATATCTTGAACAGGCAATTCAAAGACGATGCTCGCCCCATTGAGGAAGGGTGCCGTTGCTACACCTGTTGTCATCACTCCAGGGCCTACATCAGACATCTATTCGTCGCCAAGGAGGTATTGGCAATCCGTCTTGCAACCATTCACAACTTGTATTTTCTGGAATCTTTAATGGGCCAGATCCGGGCTGCCATCAGAGAGAATAGGTTTGCGGAGCTGGCGAGGGAGTGGCTTTGTCGGTCTTGAAGCTACATTGTGTTTGCTTGTCTACCAAGTATCGTAACACGTTAGAGCTTTGAAACGCCGGTCGCGCAGGCAGGCAGCCGGTGTTGTTTCTGATCATGGCGAGTGAAGCTAGAGGCGTCGTAAAACGCCGTAACGCCCTATAAACAAAAAAAACGAACCGCCAGACATGTCCTTTGCGACACCCGGACCGGTTCGTCTGAAATTCAATGGTGGAGGCGGCGGGAGTTGAATCCGAAAAAGCGCAATGATAACAGGTAATTATAAATTATATCCCGTTATCTAAAATGATAACATTACTGAGCTTTTTTGACCTTGCCTTCTTCGTCCGATGTCACTTGATATCATTTAAAATCATCCTTTGTCACCGGATTTTGGACACAGTTTTGGACACAGCCTTCAGCCCAAAGGCATCGGCGAGGGGTTCCGCCGAAACCCTGAACCCCATACATGCACACTTTCAGAATTCCAACCAGTTAACCCACTTTCATCATGACAGAATTACGAACGCCTGGTTTTCATGCCCTTCTGTGCATGATGTCGCGTAGTTAGCATGCTGTCGGCTGGAGAGGATACAAATAGGATACAAAATTCTCAAACCCGCTATAGATGGGCATTTCCGGCTGGTTTGTTTGATGTCCTATTGATATCTTGTAACTTATCAGGATAGAGGTTTTGGTAAGCAATCTTTAACCGGCCGGAAGGTTCTTTTGTCTCCGGATATCATTCGGCGATCGAAACGTTTTGGAAGGCGATTCTCAAACCCCTCCCGTTGTTATCTATGATCAGAATACCTGGTTCATAATCCTCCATTTTGAAAAGTTATCGCAAATCCAACCGTTAAGACGTATTGGGCAGAGAGGCGGGATTTCATCGGTCTAGATGCCGTAGCGATTATACACAGGATAGCTATGTCAAAATCCCAAGTGTTTTTAACCTGTTGCAACCTTGCCCTAACACTCAGCCGCTGGCAGCTATCAAAAACATTCACAAACGAGAAAAACAGCCCCCAAAAGCTCGTCGAAACGCTTGGCCAAATTCAAGTGGTGGATTTGGGGTGAGATCTACAGTTGACAAATTCAGGACGCTTTGGGAAAGTTGAATGCTAGTGATAGTCTCTCATTTCTGTGCAATTCACGATTGCGCATTGACCATTGAGAGACCCGGAGCTGCCTTTGATGACCACAGAATTCTTCGACCAAAAAGGCAGAAATGAACAACAGCATGAAAGACGATTTGAGCCATGCTAATCAGCCCAGCTCGGGCTCAACGATTTGCATGCAAGGACTACCGAACCTGATCCACCTGCTGCGCCGGAGGGCTCGAGAGCATAGAGAGAAAACCGTCTACACCTATCTCAAGGATGGAGAATCACAAGAAACCAGGCTGACATATTGTGA
>Ga0307419_10000020_pt1 | contig 50754 bp, 45 predicted proteins | sample SalMarWE160230MG_2_FD_202512 | JGI IMG/M metagenome (GOLD analysis project Ga0307419, IMG submission 202512) | Salt marsh sediment microbial communities from the Plum Island Ecosystem LTER, Massachusetts, United States - WE1602-30 | ecosystem: Environmental > Aquatic > Marine > Intertidal zone... | reverse complement strand
CGAATCATTCAGGATTTCAATTTGAAAAATCTTGGAATCATTCCAAGTTTCGCAAGTTCTATAAATTCCCCATATATAGTTTCCATCCCAAGACATTCCAACACATCCTCCTGCAACATCATATACGCTACCTACTGTAATACCCTCTTTTGTCCAAGCGACAAGCTTGTTTCCAGCACTTGACCAAAAATGAGTTCCATTCCACGTGAAAGGGCTATATAAATCAATCCCAATTAAGTCTATCGTTCCATGTATGGTTCCATTTTTGTTTAATTCGAATAATTTGTTCCCACCTCTATTAGAAAGATAAAGATAGGTACCATCAGTTGCTAAACCTTGTCGACCACCAGTTTGATTTTCTGGAATGGGAAAAGAGTCAAGAACAGTTACACCCGTTTCATTCACTTTAAACTTGACAATTTTTAAAAGAGAATGATCTTGGGTCCAAAAAAATTCTCCGTCATAACAAAGTCCTCTTGGTCCAAATATTTGGGAAGCATTAACTGGGTATTCAATATAGCTAGAATTTATTGGATTTATTTTTAACAATTTTCCCGTTTCGAGTTTCCAAATAAAACCATTAGCATATTCTAAAGCCCAACCAAATCCTAATCCAGCCCCTATTCTCCTCACAACACTTCGGGTTTCATCAACTGGTGAGTAAACATAGAGGAATTTATCTTCAGGATCTCCTGGAATATATCCTAATTTAGAATGTGTGATATCTTCATAATCAAGATAGGGTATAGAAATAAAATCTTCACCGAAGTCATTGTTGCTACTAGTAAGAGTACTGGAATTTTGTAATAATTTTATTGCCGTGTTATTATCAAAACCCTCGAATTTATTTCCAATGACGATTGCATTTGAATAACCTGCCACTTGAACTGCTGATAAATCGGTATTATTATAATTATAAAAATAATTACCTTCGAGTGTCACGTTTGAGTCAAAAGTAATGAAAGGTACATGCCCCCCAGCAAAAATGTTATTCCTGATTTTTACATCATAATTATATTGCTCAAGAGCTATTTCATGATATCCATTTTGATAAAGTAAGTTATATTCAATAATTGGGGCTGATCTTTCCATGTAGATTCCTTCACTATTTACCCATCTAACAATTGAATGACTGATGCTTGCGTTTGAATCAAATTGAGCAATTCCCATATTGGCATATTCCACTATAACATAGTTAAAAATTGAATTATTTGTTCTGTACAATTCTATTCCCCCCCAATCGCCATTTATTGGATTTTCGGTATCAGAAGTAAACCATATTTGTCCCGTTGATGTTCCATTCGCTATTATCGTGCCCTCAACTATTGCAAATCCTATGTATTGAAGCGATTTATAATCTCGACACGGTTTGAAATTAATTTGGGTTCCTGGTAGAATCGTTAAAGTAACTCCTTTTGGAACTAAAATGCTTTCATTTACAAATATACTGCCTGACCACGTTTCATCTTGAGTAATCGTCCCTCCCTTGAAAGTTGGTTCAATATTTTGATTAATATCTCCCGGAAGCACAAGAAAATAAATCAAAATAGTCAAGCTCACGATAATGCACGCAAATATTATAGAAATTAATATTTTCTTGCTAGAAAGTACTTTAACCTTCATTTTTCTCTTTCAATCTCCAAAAAAAGAATTTCGATACTTTATATTTTACTATTTATTCAAAATTTTTTAAATTTATTTGTAAAAAATTAATTCTTTATATAATTTTCAAGAAATACTCTCTTACGATCTTTTTCTTAATTTCATATGCGTTAATGATTAACCCTGTTATTATTAAAATCATCTTTCCTCAATTGATACCAATGATTCTTTTTTGGATTTTGACTGTTTGAAGTCCTACATTTTCTGCTATTATAGTATCCGGAATAATAGGAGGTTGGTTAGAGATTAAAAAGCTATTACGTGGGTTTTTAAGGTGGAAAGTTGGAATTAAATGGTATCTTGCTGGTTTTTTTCTCATGGTTGGTCCCCTCATTTTTACTGGATTTTACATTCTATTTGGATGTTCAGTGCCAGGACCTATATAAGAAATAACAATACCATTAATTTTTTCTAATTTACTTTTTACTTTGGTATCGGGTCCTCTAAGTGAAGAAACAGGTTGGCGTGGATTTGCTTTACCAAAGCTTCAGTCTAAATTCAATGCAGTTTCTTCAAACTTAATTCTGGGATTTATATGGGCATGTTGGCACATTCCATTATACTTTGTTGAAGATCGGATTCCATTCTACATTTTTATATTCCTTGTGTTAGTAATTTCGATATTAATGACTTAGGGATACAACAATACAAAAGGAAGTTTAATAATCACGATAATCTTCCATTTTAGCTTTAACTTTAACGGAGCATTTATTACAGGATTATTTGGATTATTACCTACGATGGTATTTTATATCGGTGGAGGTATTATGATCGGAGCATATTTAATAGCTGTCTTAGTTTATGCGGGTCCCGAAAAGCTTTCTCGCAAACCCTATTCAGAAATGCCTTTTATAAAATTAAAAGAAAAGTAAAATATGAATTATTTTTTAAATTATTTATTTTTAGTAATAAACTCTTCCAATGCTGAGAAATATTCTACCCTATAATTAATAATATCATTATGACCTGCTCCTTCGATAATAATCAATTTTTTTTCCACATTTTCAGGTATGTTTTTATATAACAAGTTTGCTTCCGAATGGGGAATTATCATATCGGAAGATCCATGAATTATTAAGACAGGTTTCTTCAATTTTCTTGCACGAAAATCATTAGAATATTTATCGAGGGATGATGGTGTCATTTGAGAACTTTTAACACGGAATAATTGAGTCATTATATTATATACACTTGCAAATCCACTCTCAAAAATGATTCCTTTGAGCTCATTAGGGTTATTGGCTCCGATTTCACTTGCACACACACTACCTAAAGATCGCCCCAGGACGAAAATAGTCTCGTTAAATCCTCTAGAATCCATCCATTTTTTCAATTCAAAATAGATTGGCATTGCATCTAAAATTAGACTAGTATAATAGGGATCTCCAGTACTAAATCCATAACCTCGAAAATCCATAACTGCCAAATTGACGCCGCATTCAAAGAACAAACGTGCAGAATGAATATATTCTAAAGCTAATTCTCCATTACCGTGAAATAAAAGAATAGTAGGGAGATCTTCATCATTTTGAAAAAAAATTCCTCCTATTGTCGTTCTTTTTGTAATTTCAAATTGAAGAGTATGAATATTCGGTGCTAAATTAGTAGGGATTGGGGTCCTTCGGGGATAGAAAACAATATTTGAAACTGCTTGATTATCAATAATTATATTTTTTCCCATATGTACTATTCTCATTGTATCTTAAAATAAATTTGTAAAATAAGATAATTTGAAATTCTTAGATAGCTTTACCTTGATCGGCAACAAGATTGATAGCTTTTTCTATTTCTTCTGGATCACCTAAATAATAATGACGGATTGGCTTTAAATCATCATCTAATTCATATATTAAAGGTATTCCTGTTGGTATATTTAGATTTACAATCTCATTTTCAGGAACATCATCTAATAATTTAACTAAAGCTCTCAAACTGTTGCCATGTGCAGAAATTAAAACTTTTTTCCCCTTTTTCAATTCAGGAGCAATCACATCAGACCAGTATGGTAATAATCTATTTACAGTATCTTTTAAGCATTCTGTTAATGGAATCTCGTTATTTTTTAAGTTAGCATATTGAGGTTCATTACCTGGATATCTGGGATCGGTGGTTTTAAGTGGTGGAGGTGGCACATCATAACTTCTACGCCATATGAGCACTTGATCTTCGCCAAATTGTTTAGCTATTTCTGTTTTATATAATCCTTGCAATGCACCATAATGTCTTTCGTTTAAATGCCAAGAATTATATATTGGGATCCACATTAAGTCCATTTCTTCTAAAACTATCCAGAGTGTATGAATTCCACGCTTAAGGACTGAAGTATACGCGAGATTAAAAGTAAATCCTACCTTTTTAAGTTCTTGCGCTGCTTTTTTTGCCTCTTGGATTCCTTTAGGACTTAATCCAACATCTGTCCAACCGGTAAATCTATTTTCCTTGTTCCAGATGCTTTCTCCATGCCGTAAAAGGACTAATTTTATCATGTTAATTCTAACTCTTTTAGGTTGGTAATTATAAAAAGATAAGTATCGGAAAATTATATAATTTTGCTCTACAATTTATTAAAGATTATAAAATAATAGAAAATAAATAAAAAAAAAGATGAAAAATTTTATTCACGTGTCATTTCTTGGAGCTTTTTATGTTTTTCGTCATGCAATATCAATATCTTTTGTTGCATCGTTGCCCAATGTTCTCCTTTTAACGGATAGAATTGAAGGATAATTGCTGCAAGTATTAAAGCGATACCCGGTATGAGACCAATAAAAAGTCTAATAGCTAAAATTGCCGCAACAGGCTGGGGTAATACAGGATGGTTAAAAGCATCGCGTGGTATAAAACCAGACATTGCTAATAGTGCTGTTGGGATTATTATCGCCAGACTCTGGGCTGGTTTCGTTATTAACGCATTTATTCCAAAAAAAGCAGCTTCTCTTCTTACTCCAACATCTAATTCATCTTCATCTGTCACTTGAAAAAACATAATATCGTTAAGTACTAATGGTCCAACAAATCCAAACCCTGCTATTACTAAGGGTAGATATATTAATTCTGTTGGGAAAATAGGATCAGTGAAAAAGAATAGCAATATAAGTCCCATTCCTCCTATTGTGAGTAAATACTGATTTGCACGTGCTACACCCCATTTCTTGGTGAATTTTGGAACAAACCATATCCCAATAATCAAGGGTAAGAAAATAGCTATTAGGAGATACATTGTCTCGCTTTGAGTAATATAATCGGCGATATAGAAAACTGAACCAATAATCAAGGATTGAATCAAGATAGCCATGAAATTTGCGCTTACCAAAACTAAGAACGATTTTCTTTTAAGCGTGGCTTTAATTGCAGCTATTAAACCTAAAGGTTGATCCACTTTAGTGAACTCTGGTCTTTCTTTGAATTTAAATGATGTGTACATTATAAGAGCTCCTCCAATAACCCCAACTCCAATCAAACTCATCTGCAATAAGAAACCTGAAAAATTTCTAAAGATATCTGGAATTATAAATCCAAGGATCATTCCAATTAAGTTAAAGAAAGATGCCATGATTTTCATTCCTTGTCTTTCTTCTTCATTTTCTGTAATTTCCGGTAATAATGCAGAATATACTAAGAATATTATTGTATACGCCGTATCATAGAGACATGTCATTATTACCATCCACCAAAATATAGCCCAATCACCACTACTTTGAGTAGGTGAAAACCATATTAAGATAAATGTTAAAGCTAAAAATGGTGCAGTATAACGCATGAATGGAATTCTTCTTCCCTTCTTAGCACGAGTTTTATCTGAGATAAAACCGAATATGGGATCATTTAAAGCGTTAACAAAGAGATATATGATTTGAATCATGTAGATTACATTTGCATTTTCTACTAATCCAAGATAATCAATATAGAATATTGGGAGAAGTGCGCCATATATTCCATTAATTAGCGATCCTCCGAAACTTGCAGCGGCCCAGTTAATTCTTTGTCTTATTGAAAACTTGGCTGGTTGTATTAAATTTTCCATAATAATTTCATATGTTATAGAATTTTAATTAAAATAGAATTATACCTTGATCATTTTAAATCTATTCCTTTTTTTTGACAAAGGAATTCATATTTATTTAAACTTAAATTGATGAAAATTATATTATTAAATGGCTTATTATTATTATTAACTCTTAGATTAAAAAAAAACCGAATATAATGAAGATTAGTCATAAAGCATTCATAATCACAATGAATTTGTTAATATTTTTTATATTAACATCTCCCTATGCTTATGGAAGTACTACTCTTGGAGATTCAACGTTTCCATCTGAGAATGGAGATTTATATACCTGGCGTTGTGTAAATTCAACTGGGGATAATCATAATATTGGAGATCTAACCAGATTTATTGTTGATTCTGTTTATAATGAAACTTATGAAGGTACTCCGTCCTTGATTGTTAACTATTCTATTGAAGTATATAATATCATTGGGGGATCTTGGATTAAGGATCAAGATAATTTGTTTTACATGGCGTACAATAGCACTTCAGGTTTTTTGAATTGGTCAAGTATAAGTTATCGAGGAGCTAACATATATTTAATTCCAATCCCTATGAATTTAACATTGGTAGGGGATGCAATTAAATCAGCAGGATTTTTAAATTATTCGAGCGTTGATAATAATAAATTAAAATTAGATTATGGGAATTTAACAATTGTAGATATAACCTTTAATCCGCAAGGCATCGCAACAATAATAGAATCTATCACTAACGGGTCTACAGTATATAAGTGGGAATTAAATGAGGATAAAGTTATTATAATTATACCAATGGGGTATTATTTTCTATTTTTTGGAGCATTGACGTGTTTTATTTATGTGATAAGAGTCAAAAGAAAATTGGAATCCCATCAATCATCAATATTCTCGGCAGTGAATGAGTTGATATCATAAGGCACTTTTTCTTCTGAATCGACCAACCTTCGTACCTTTAATTTCCTGCCATACTCAATAAATTTTTGGGAAGGTTGATATTTTCTCGCAGGTTGACCAATATAGATGTAATCAGGTTCTAAAACTTGGCCAATTTGAGTTATGCTCCAAATCCCAAGAGTCGTACCTTTTCCTACTACCGTTCCCGGTGCTACGATGGCATGACCGCCTAGAACAACATGATCACCTAATATTACTTTCTTGATCAAAAAATAATCTTCATTATCAATTCTTATAATTATACTCGATAAGATTACAGCCCCCTGACCGATCATCATGTTATTTCCAAAATCAATAAATTCTACATCTGACCAACCATCAAACATTGTACTTTTAAAATCGGCTCTCATATCACACCATTTAAAAGCAGCATTCGTTGCCCATGGGAAGCAGAAGTTATTCCATATCCAAAAAATAAATTTCTTAACGACCACTCTCAAGCAATAATAGTAATAATCCTTATCAGATTTTTCCAATTTAAATAATCCCTCTTTAGGAACATGAATTAATTTCAGAATAATCAAGAATAGTTTACCTAAAAATAAGGTACATAAGATGTAACTCCCCCACCATAGAAAGATATCAACAAAAATGGTATAAACTCTCCAGTGGAAGAAACTGGAATTCATAGCAGTTTCAAAGAATGTAAGAATCATTACGGAGGGCATCATTAATGAAAGAATATTTAAGATAATGTAAATAACGGATCCCATTGGAAACCACGTAAAGGTACTTGTTGTAATAGGGAATTGAGTTAAATCTAATGTTTCAAGCTTACTTTCTATTGGTTCATCATTCTCCATCATATTCACCTCCTAAAAAGTATAAAATTTCCTTTTTACTTAGCTTTTTAGCTGGAAATCCTCCATACACGCCGTTATCACCTACTTTATCGTATTTAATAGTTGTTGCTCCAGGTAAAAATGTGGAATATTTCCCTATTTCTGTCCCTGGTAATCCTCCAGTTACTACATTCAAAATACTATGATCATCTATTTCTATGCCTACAAATGTTAAATTTTCTTCTCCATATACCCCATCTACTACGTGATTCGTCATGTGGGAGGAAGTTCCTAAATAACAATTTTTTCCAAAATTCACGTGACTATGAATAAAAGTCTCTTCCAATACAGTTTCTTTACCGATTTTATTTGATCCAATAAAATTTAATTCCCAATTTAGTATCCAAGGAAAAGGAGACCGAGAGACTGCAAATATAGGATATTTCATGAGAAAAGATCCAAAATGATAATAATCTAATTTAGTTGAAGCCATTTCCATGTTTCTATCAAAGATTCCTTGAGAGGGACCCCTTTCATCAGCGCGTCGGTACCACCAACGAGTTAACAGAATTATACAAAATAGATGTAAAAGATAAATTCCAATGAAGATGAGCGGAATCAGTAACATTACTGCGTAAAAATTCGATTCAGTAATTAGAGTCATTGTAAGTGGGTTGTTGAAAATGGTTGGAATTAAGAGTCCATAAAACGTTAGAAAAAATAGTATCCCGGGTAAAACAAATGAAGCTCCAACGATAATAAATCCACTAACTATGTAAAAATAGAAAGGAACTGAAAGTTCTTTTCCATGAGTTCGCAAATCTTCTTCAGAATATTTTTTATCTGGTTTAAAGATTTGTTTTTCAATTAAGTTTTTATTATGTATCAAGTTATTATTTCCAAGAGAGTTTGCTGGAGCTCCTTGATATAATGAGTTCGATTTAAGTTGTTGATTAATTATTGTCATTGTATTTGAATGTAATACAGTGTTAGGGGCAATAACAGTCCCAGCAGCTATAACACAATGAGCACCAATGATAACATTATCGCCAATTACTACCTTTTTAATTATTAACTTGTTTTTTACTAGTAAATTACTGGAAATTATACATCCTTGACCAAGCTTTACGTTTTTGCCAATTTCAACAAACTCACTATCTATCCAAGCTTCGTGAATCGAACTTGAATAGGATAATTTTACTCCTAAAAATTTGGTAACAAATTTCTCAAGACTTGGTAAAGATAATTGCCTTGTTAACCATAGAGGCCATTTTCTAATAACTGCTCTTAAGCTCCATGAAGAATAATCTTTATTATGCTTTGAAATTTCATAGACTCCCTCTCGAGGTGTATGAAATAAATTAGCAAAAATTAAAAATATTTTAGCAACAAATGAGGACCCTAGAATTAAGAATATAATGTCAATGAAAAATAATAACGGAAATAGGAAATAAAATAGCAAATTTTTGACTGGAAATAATTGCCAGATATACCACAACCAAAATATTGCAGGTTGCGCTCCAAGGACCATTATGGTAATGTAATAAATAATATATCTTTTTTTTGCTAAAGTATTGGTCGTTCGAGGTCCTTCTCTGATAGATGCAGGAATTGATATAATAATTCACTTCATTATTTATTAAAAATCCAATTTATTATGCGTTTTTTAAGAATAATGAGAGCTAAGTAATTTAATTTTATCCTCTCGAAAAATTTATGAGATAAATTTTTTAAAACCGAATTAAAATTGTGAATGATACATGAATTTGGATTTAAAATGTGAATAAAATCCCCAAACTTTTAGATATACGAAAAATTTTATCAAGCATAAATATTAACTCTTTAAGGTATAGAATATAATGAGTGAAGAATACTTTTGGTGGACAGAAGAACAAAAAGCTATTTCTAAGCAAGTAAGGGAATTTGTTGCTGAAAATTTTGAAGAAGCAGAAACCTATTTTTGGAAAACCGAATTTCCCTGGCCTTTAGTCAAGAAAGTTGCTAAGGAAGGTTACTTTGGGGCAGGAGTACCAAAAAAATATGGTGGAATGGAATTAGGTCCTACTGGGAGCTGTATTGTTGCGGAGCAATTAGGAAGATTATATGCGGTTGGCCATGTTTTTACTGTATCAATGTTAGCTGGATTAGAGCAAATTTTACGGTTTGGTACTGAAGAACAAAAGCAAGAATGGCTTCCTAAAATTGCTAGTGGCGAAGAATTGGGAGCACTTTGTATTACAGAACCTTTTGCTGGAAGTGATGCTGCTAATGTACATACTACAGCGGCAAAGGATGGTAATGATTGGGTTATAAATGGTAAGAAACGATTTATAACTGGAGCAGGTGTATCTGGAAGGTATTTCATATATGCTAAAACTAGTGATGATCCCGGAGATCGCAAACAGTACAGCCATTTAACTTCGTTTATAATAGAAAGAGGGAGACCAGGTTTCTCTTTAGAAAAGATTAATCCATTAATCGGCTTCGATAATGTTCCGAATGGTGTCATTAATTTTGATCACGTTAGGATTCCAGATAAAAATCGTGTAGGAGAAGTAGGAAAAGGATGGAATGTCATGATGGCGGGACTTAACTTTGAAAGACTTATAGGTGCCGCAGTATTTGGTGGTCTTTTTGAAGATGTTGTTCAAGTATTATTCAATTATACTAAACGTAGAATTCAATTTAATCGCCCAACTCTTACATTTCCAGGTGTTCAAAGCGAAATTGCGGATATAATCATGAAGACTAAAGTATCTCGATTGTATACTTATTATTGCGCACATTTACTGGATGAAGGTAAGGAACCCATGATTGAAGCTTCAATTTCAAAATTATTTAATACAGAATATGCAAGGGAAATTGGAGTAAAAGCTATTCAAATTCTCGGTGGTGACGGACTCACTAAATTCCTTCCAATAGAACGGATATTACGAGAAGCTAAAGTAGGAGAAATCGTAGCAGGTACAAATGAAATTCAAAAAATGATAATATATCGTTTTTCTGCAATGCTTCCATTATTTAATAAAAACCTTAGATATAGATGGAATGATGACGTAAACGCACCAATTATATCAACACGAGATTCTAAATTCCAGGGTATGGATTTAAATGAAGAAAATGTATTGAAAGTCATAGCACACGACTATAAAGTTAGTCCTGGATTATACATGACTCCTGATGATATCAGAGAAGATATAGGGGGGAGTCGATCTGAAATTCGGAAAATATTGGAGTCATTAGAAGAGAAAAAACTCATAGTATCAAACAAAGATCGCCAAGGAAAAACTACTTTAGTGAAAGCCTCGTATGATGGATTACAAAAAGCATTTCCTTTAAGTTATTATGAATGGTATCCTTCATGGTATAAGGATTCCGACAAGTTTTAATGCTTTAATTTTCTTCATCAATTTTAAAATTATTGATAATCTCTATTTTTTTATTTTCATCAAAAGTAATTGCGATTAGTCTTGTTTCTTCATCATCTTCTAAAGAGGGATCGATCATCACGAAATAAAAAATACTTCCATTTGCCTCATATCCAACCTCTAATTCTCCAACATCATCAGGGAGAATTTTTTTTATTTGCTCGGGAGCACTCTTTTTAACTTCACTATATATTTTATCTTCAAGTATGTTCTGCTCTTTTCGAATCTCTTTAATTTTCGAGAAATTAAACTCACCAAAAAATTTTTCAGCTATTTTATTCAACTCATTCCATTTAAGAAATAAATTTCTCATGCTTACTTCTGCCATAAAATTTAATAGAGTTAAATTAAATTAAAGACACTTATTACTACAACAATAATTTAAAATTTTTTACACATTGATATTTCATAAAATGACTAAATTTTTAATATTAGATGATTATTTTTACATATTCATTAATATACGGGTAAAGAAAAATGGAAGAGGAAGAAATAGAAGAAGATGAAGATAATGAATTTGCTCTCAATGCAACTGAACTTGAAGTTTTTTATGAAGTTTTATTCAAAAGAATCATGGACATTGTGAAAAAACCCGAGGTAGATGATGACCCATTTGGTCGCATGATCAAAATATTAAGTCATTTAAGCGGTATATTTAGTTTTAAAAGCATGATTTCTCTGATTCCTGAATTGGTTGCTAATGCAATGAAATATGGGATGATGGTTGAGAAAGCATATGAAGCTGAGGAGTCAGAGATCTCAGAAGATGATTCCCAAGGGATAGGGGCAGAAAAAATAGATCAAGAAAAACGACAAGCTATAATGCAAAAGAACTTAGATAAGCTTAATCTCTATTTATAGATTTTTTTCATTCTTTTGTTGAATTAACTACATCCTTCATTAGCTAGAAGGTTCATTAGATGGATTTTTTTTTAATAAAGCACTTAATTCGGAAATTAACCAGCACAATTCTTCATAAGTTGATGACGATTTTAAAATTTCATGAGATTTTTGATCTATTTCTTCAGTTGTTATCTTTCCATTCCCTTTTATCATTTGCAATTGGATTTTCGCTAGTTTTTCACAAAGTATTTCATAAGAATGCCCTTCCTCAATTAAATCATGACTTGCTAATGTAACCTTTCCTTCAAAATCGGGTTCTATTCCTGCTTCAAGTAATTCTAATGTGTCTTTATAGTTTATTTTCAGTTCTAAACGTCGTTTCTCGCTCGTTTCATCGATTTCTCCTTTATTAAGTAATTCCATGATAGCCAAAAACGATCCAAATTCCTTTCCTTGATATTCAATCACAATCTTTGCATTTTTTTTTCTTTTTTTATTTAAATCCTCGGCTCGTTTATTGCTATATTCTTTTTTTTTATTAGATGAGTTGTTTCCAATCCAGATATAGAGAGTTTTTATATCATCAATTAGATATACTTTAGAAGCAACAAAATCAATTTTTTTAACCTTTCTTAAAGCTCCATTTTCAGCTACGCTATATAATTGCATTATAATCTCCAATTATTTGATATAATTTAAATAAAGATATAAACTAAAGAGTTAATACCAATTTTGGTTTAAATATTCTTTCTTATTAATACAAAATAGCATTAATTTGTTATTATTGACATCAATTTGACCCATATATTTCAAGCCCTCTTTTTCTATAACCTTCCAGCCTCGGGCATTACCATCACTAATATGAGCTGTAATTTTATTCAATGAGAGCTCTTCAAATGCAAATTTTATAAGTTGCTTAATTGCTTCATAACCATACCCATTACCCCAAAAGTTGGAAAGTAATGCATAAAATATTTTAGCTTGCAATTTAATGTCGATGATTTCTAATCCGCAATAACCTATAAAAGAATTACTGTTTCTTAGAATTATTGAAAAAATGTAATTATTAAATTTTTCAATCTCAAGATCTGAAAATAATTTCCCAATATCATTTTTAGATTGAAAACAATTAAGATTGTAATTTTCTTTTTGAAGCTCAATAATAGCGTGAATATCTTCTTGTAAAAGTGTACGAAGCAATAATCTTGAGCTTTTTAAAAGGATATAATTCACCAATTTTGATTATTTTTATAATTAGAAATATTCAAACCTGCTTTTTAGCGTTTGAGCTCTATTATTTAACAGCAATTTCTAACTTATAATAAATTTATTTATATAAATAACCATCTCATTTAATTATTATAAAAATCAGAATAATGAAAAATATATCCTAATGGATTTAAATGCCTGTTCTTGTCAAGCCTTACCTTAATAGTATATTGAGAACTTAATATTCTTCATTAATTATGAATTCATTACTTCTGATTTTTATCTCTACTTTCTTATAGTGTTGACAGAATTTTGATAATTTTACCACTAAATTCGTTTATTTCAAGGTATTATAAAATAAAAAATGTATATACTAAAAATTCAAATTTAGAATAATAATAACAACCTTGGTTTTTTCTTATTTCTAATTATCAGTTTTTATCACTTAGATTAAATTAGATTACGTTGTTACCCAAATCTATATAAAGTATTTTATCTCTTTTTCGCTTAATGAGTAAAAAAATAACAGACGATAGGTTTTCTAGAGTTATTACCATTAATGATGATAAGGTTGAATTATTAGAAGTTTTGGGTTGTATCTGCTGTGGATCTATCCATAATTTAATTCCGTATACCATTGATGGTTTTTATAGCGCTATTGTGCATTTGAGTTATTATAAACCACTAAAAAAATTTAAGATCCATTCTGATTTCATTCCAGTATGCTTAAGATGTAGCATAGAATTTCAACGATGGATCTTTTTCTATTCTAATTTTATTAGAGCTAAATTATTTGGTGGTTTTTTCTATATATTATCAGTAATTGGTATTTTAACCTTAATTTCTAATCATTTACTACAAATAATATCTATTACAATTATTACTGCTTATTTTCTTAGTTTCAATTTCCATCTTTCAAAGAAAATTAAATATATGGAATATAATCCCAATGATTACATAGATATTAGCAAAAAAAAGGTGTTTTTAAAACATCAAGGAACTAAAACCTGGTTAAAATATGAAGAATGGTTCAAGGAAACAATTTATCATCGTTTATATATAAAAGAAGGGAGTGATATTCCAAAGATTAGGTATCAATGCTCTGATTTTATCAATTGCTGCTTTTGTGGGGCAAAAGTACTTAAAAACGATATTAAATGTGTTAAATGCGAACAATTTCTTCCATTAGTTAGATAACACACCAGAAATTGGTGATTAATAAATTTTAGTATTTAGGAGTAATATATATTCAGCATTAACGAAAAAATACTGATTGCAATAGCAATAACACTTAATACTGAAGATAAAAAAACTGAAAGGGTGTTATATCTTCTTTCAATTTTGGAGTTATGATATTCTAAACGTTCCCTTATATTAACATCTAATACCTTTAGTTCATAATGCACGCACGGTTTAGTGTTGATTTCATTCTTATAAATGCATAAAGAAGGTAATTGTTGCTTGATTTTTTGCATATAATTGAGAAGGATCGATTTAATTAACGAATCCTTATCCGTTGAAATATTATTATGAACGTTTAACAAGTCTAGTTCTTCTATTTTATAGCCTGAAAAATCTATATTTGTTAACTTATAGAGCTTTTTAATGAGTTGTTTATAAACTAATTCCTCAAGTTGCTCATCTGGGAGATCAATTTGATGAAAAAAAGCACAGAATTTACATCCATACTTTTCTTTCATATATTTTTTGTTTTTTGATTTTTGGATGATACTTTCGAGAGTCAACTGCTGGAGTTTTTCACTAAATCCAGAAGTTTCTGCCTTACTATCTTTTAATAAGAGTTGAACTTTTTCTAATTCTTTTTTCAATTTTATCTTTTATAATTATTAATATATAAAAATCTAAGATACTATATTACTCTAAAATAGTAGATAGAAAGGAATATATAAATCTGTTGTTTTGTATATTTTTATATATATTTCTTTAAAATTTAGATCCTGCATAATATTATTAACTCCAAAATATCTTAAAAATGCTCCAAAATGTAATTTTCAGCTAAATTTCGTGAAACGTTCGTTTCACGTAAAATTTTCGATCAAAAAAGAAGAAGGATAAAATTAAGAGATTTACGATAAGGAAATTCACTTAATTATATGACTTTTAAGCTTTTCATATGCTGAAGGTCCAGCAGAAAAAGGACATACTTTGATACATATGCTACATCCTGCAGTTTTATTAAATTGAGGAAAACACTTTTCTCTGTCTATACAAGTCCTCATAGCTCCAATACCTTCAATGTTATCAATATTTATTGTCTTTTCCTCTTGAATTGCTCCAGGAGGACAATTTTTTTGACAAATTCCGCATTTTTTACACTGTTCTTCTATCCAGATATGGTCCGAGTTTTCTGTTGTCTCAAAAATTTTCTGCTCAATAAAAATGGGTGCTAACCGATGGCGCGGACCAAATTCAGGTGTTATTAACATCCCATGCCTTCCTTGCCAACCCATTCCTGCCTTACCCGCAAGGGGTGGAGTGCATACAAGACCGCCTAAAGGGTGATTAGCTTGACAATGCACCCCTTTTTTCCTTAACCAACGGGCGATCTCAGCCACAGCTTCACCTAACGTCGAATAAACACGCATAACCTCCCTCCCTGCGGTAGATCGAGGTGCTTCATCAATTTTTTCCTTTTCCATTTCTTGCATAAATACAAGGGCGTAACGAAATAGAACGAATTTATTTTTGAAAATCAACTGAGTTGGGAGTTCGGTAAATCCAATTTTGAAAATATTCCATCTATCAGATGCATACTCATTCAGCTCCTTCCATAAAATTGTATTTACAGCGGGATTTTTAGTCTCATTTCGAATAAAAGTTGAGGATTTAATTTCATTATAATAGGGATTTAAATCTCGAAAACTTCGTTTTCTCCATTTTAACAGTTTAAGTAACAGCTTTATCATGAATTTTAAAGCTGTGAACTTACTTACATCTTCTGTAAACTGTTTCAATCGTTCTCTTCTGGAAAATTTAAATCCCAAACTAAACAAATATTCGAAACCTTCGGTTACTGAGGATTCATGGCAGGCGATCACTTGTTCTGGATAGTTTCGGCAGAATTCTAGAAACTTTCTTTCACCTTTTGCTTGAATAAGTATATTAGTCTTCTTATCTGACATAATGAAAAAATATGATTTTTGACATTTAACTATTTGCATTTCTGCAAATATTCCAAAAATGCAAAAATATTAAATTCATGTAAAGCTTTATTCATTCAATGAGTGGTGAAGAAGAGCAACTAATAGAGATTTTTACAACTTTTATTGAACGGTTTACTCAAGGAATGGAAGCTTTTGAATACAATGGAAAACATATTGGAACAGGAATATTTTTACTTAATTATGTCGGTAAACATCCCAATTGTTCTATGTCTGAAATCATTGAGTTTTTAAAATTGATTCCCAGCGCTGCTACCAGGAGGATTGATAAATTGGTAAATTTTGGCTTAATAACCAGGTCTAATGATGAAAAGGATCGTCGAATTGTCAATCTAAATTTATCTGAAGAAGGAATTGAATTATATAAAAATTTTTTCAAACGTCGATTATTTGCCATTGAAATGATGAAGAAAGTAGTAGATCCAAATGATTTCAAGACTTTTTTTAAGGTGTTAAAGATAGGACTCGAATTAGATTCAAAAATTAATGATAAATTTCATAAATTTTAATTTAAGGTCTTAATTTTTGGACTAAGAAAGCAAATTTTGCCCAAAATCTTCTAATGTATATAAAGCAAAAATATCATGATACGGAAAGAATTTGTGTATTAGACTATTTTACACAGAAATTGTGAGAATTATTTTTTACTATTGTTTTAAATATAGAATAAATAAATAAACCATTTTGCATGATTTTTATAGTATAAAGTATATATTTTTATACAAAAAATAGTTAGTTATCTTAAGTAATAATTATTATTATAATGAGATATCTAAAATGAGTCTGGGTATAGAATTCTACTTGAACTTAGTCTGTTCAGCTGGAGGCATTGTTTTCTTTATTTATAGTTTGATTTTAATAAGAAAAATAAAAAAATTATTTCCTAGAAGTAAAATAACAAAAAGATGGTTGTTACGAGAAGCTTTAATAATTATCTTTTTAGTTGGCTACATATTCAACATTCTCTTCCAATTCTATGAGCTTACAGATTTTATTATTATAATGACCCCCCTTGTTTACTTATTCGGGGGATTGTTTGTGTTTATTATCATTAAATTGGTTCATAAGACATATACGACAATTTTAATGGAATCTGGAGAAAAAAAATAATTACTACAACATATGTCAGCATTCATTAAAGAATTTTGGGTATTTTCTAAATCTGGAGAACCTATCGTTCAATTTGAGAAAGCAAATGATGGTAGTCAAGGGTATAATTATAAGATGCCAGATTTAGAAGAAGAAACGTTGAAAAAAATTAAAGAGATCATTCAATACCAATCAAATTCAAAAAAAGTGAATAAATTAATAACTTTTAGAGAAGAAGTTTTTAATATTGCTCAATGTCTTAAAAATGATTCAATTATTTTTTATAAAACCAGCGAAACAGCAAAGGAAAAAGAAATAAAAAAAGTTTGTGAAATCTTGGGGAATATTTTTGAAGAAACATACAAATTCAACCAATTGAAGTTTGCTGAAGAGAATTTGGATGTTTTCGAGAAATTTCAAAAAAAACTTGCTATTTATTCAAAATTGAGTAGTTTATAATATTTTTCTAATTACTGAAATTGTTTAATCTTCTTTTTTATCATCTTCCGGGATGATTATTGAAGGATCTTCCTTTATTTTATCTAATACAATTTGTGTTTTTAATTCTTCAACACCAGGTAAATCTCTAAGACTCTCAATTAATTGTAGTGAATCTTCATGATCAAGGCACTTGGCCATTACAAACAAGGGAAATTCTCCCGTTATTATATAAGCGTATTTAATTTTCTCCAATTGTTCGATTTTGATTTTTAACTCACGTAAAGATTTTGAAGAATTAACTCTTATTGATATCATTATCATTTCTCTGTATCCTAAATGACGACAATCGATAAGTGTCATAAATTTTTGAATTACATGTTCATCTTTCATTTTCTTTATGCGTGCTCTAATCGCAGTTTCACTAAGATTGGTTTGTTCTCTAATCTCACGAAGGGATGCTTTTGCATCGACCTGAAGAATTCCTAAGATCTTCTTGTCTAAAGGATCCAGAACTGCCCGTTTAAACGTTTTTGACATTTCAATTCAACTTTGGAAAGTAACTTATCTAAATTATTAAATTAAGGATATGGTTATAGTATAGATAAATTATTGTTCCAAATAAGGCCATATGAATTTTGCTATATATTTATATAGGCTTATCAAAAAAAAACTATAATTTTAAATATATCTTTAGCTTTTTTTTATTTGATTTGCTAGTTTTATAGCATATTTTTTTGAAAAAATTAATAAAAATAGTTTAAAAAACTAAATTTTTGATTAAAAAACAAAAAAAGAGGTAAAAAGATGAGCGATTTACGATATGATAAAATAACGAATTTTTCTGGAAGTCTTGCTGAAGAAATGAAAAAAGCGGGTTTGAAGGAAATTAATGCTTGTATTCAATGTGGCAATTGTTCTGGTAGTTGTCCTTCAGGGCGAAGAACAGCTCTTTCAACGAGAGCAATTATTAGAAAAATTCAATTAGGTTTAGATGAAGTTCTTTATGATAAAGATATATGGTATTGCTCAACATGTTATACCTGCTTAGAAAGATGTCCTCGTAAGGTACCAGTAACAGATGCTATCATCCAATTAAGAAATTTAGCTGTTCAAAAAGGAAACATGCATCCTACACACGTGAGTCTTAGCCATGCGTTATATAATACAGGTCACGGTGTACCAATTGATAATGAGAAATGGGAAAAACTCCGCGAATTTCATGAATTACCTGCGAAACCACCTACTGCACAATCGAATCCAAATGCTGTTGATGATATTCAAATTCTTTTAAAAAGTTCTCAATTTGATGAACTAGTTGGAATTATAGAAGAGGATGAACAAGCAATAGAATACGAAAATGAGTTGGATTATCTAGCAAAAAATGTGATCAACATTCAAGCTATTGTCGAAGTTTTACCATTTTTATAATAATTGAGGGGAATTACATTTGAAAGAAAAACAAAAATATTCATTATTCCTTGGTTGTATCATTCCAAATAGATATCCATTTATCGAAAAAGCTACACGAAAAGTCTTTGACAAGCTAGGAATAGATTTAATGGAAATGGACGATGCATCTTGCTGTCCTGCTCCGGGTGTATTTAAAGGATTTGATATCGAATCTTGGCTCTTAATCGGAGCCAGAAACTTGACAATAGCTGAAAAAAATGGAACAGATATAGCTTTAATGTGTAATGGATGCTATGGTAGTCTATATGAAATAAATCATATATTAAAAACGGATCCTGAAAAACGAGCTATCGTTAATTCACATTTAGCGAAAATAGGTAGAGAATTTAAAGGCACAATAGAAGTAAGACACATAATCGATATTCTTTATAACGACATCGGTGTAGAAAAGATTAAACAGCGAACGAAATATGGTCGTAAAGAAAAATTAAATCTAAATGTAGCAGTACATTATGGATGCCATTTAACAAAACCCACCCAAAATAGACCTTGGAATTGCAATGTAGAGGAACCACGATTTTTTGACGAATTAGTAGAAGCAACGTTTTCTAACAGCCTTGATTATCGAGATAAAAACATGTGTTGCGGTGCTGGTGGAGGAGTAAGAAGTGCATTCAAGGATGTATCTCTAGATATGACTAAAGAAAAATTAAACAATATGACAGCTGCTGGTGCTGAAGCTATTATCACAGCATGCCCTTTCTGTCACCTACAATTCGATTTAGGGCAGCTAGAAATAAATAACTCTTCCAAGAATATTAATAATACAAAATATAACATTCCTGTTATTTATTATACACAATTATTGGGACTTGCGTTAGGATTAACTGCTGAAGAAGTAGGGTTAATTAAGAGTAAAAATTTAGTTGGGGTCCCTCCTTTTATTTCAACAGAACCAATTATTGAGAAAATAGGTGAAGTAATTGAAGGATAAACCAAAAGTCGGAGTATATATCTGTCACTGTGGAATTAATATCGCAGGAGTTATAAATGTCGATAAATTGGCAAAAGAAGCTCAAGATTTTGATAATGTAGTAAAAACTTGTAGCTACAAGTTCATGTGCTCTGAAAATGGGCAAAAATTGATTCAAAAAGATATTAAAGATGAACTCGTTAACAGGGTAGTCGTAGCAGCATGCTCTCCTCGAATGCATGAAAATACCTTTAGGTTAACTTGTAAAGAAGCTGGTTTAAATCAATTTTTATTCGAACAAGCAAATATTCGTGAACATGCTTCTTGGGTTAATATGAATGATTCTGAAGGAGCATATGGAATTGGTAGAGATCATATAAGAATGGCAGTAGGCAAGGTGTCAAAGTTAAAACCTTTAGAACTCACTAAAGTTCCAGTAGAACCTTCTTGTTTGGTTGTAGGAGGAGGGATAGCAGGAATGAATTCTGCATTATCTTTAGCTAAAGAAGGATATCAAGTATATTTAGTAGAAAAAGAACCTTCTATTGGAGGCCATATGGCTCAATTGGATAAGACTTTTCCTACAATGGATTGTTCTGCCTGCATTTTAACTCCAAAAACTGCTGAAGTAGCACGGAATGAAAACATTCATTTATTACCATATTCAGAAGTAGAATCAGTAGATGGATATGTTGGTAATTTTGAAATTACGATACATCATAAGCCTCATTATATTGATCAAGATAAATGTACTGGGTGTGGCGCTTGTGCACAAGATTGCATTGTCGAATGTGGGAATGAATTTGATCTTGGAATGAAAAGTAGAAAGGCAACTTATATTCCATTCCCTCAAGCGGTACCAAATAAATACACAATTGATATGAAACATTGTATAAAGTGTGGTATATGCCAAGAAATTTGTCCTGTAGGAGCAGTTAATTATGAAGATAAAACCTCATATTCAAAGATAAAAGTTGGTACTATAATTTTGGCAACTGGGTATGATATTTTCGATCCAAGCGTGATAACCCAATATGGTTATGGAAAATATGAAAATGTAATTACTGCTTTCCAGATGGAACGATTATTAAGCTCAGTTGGACCCACTAATGGAAAAGTAAAACGTCCTTCAGATAAAAAAGATCCAAAAACGATCATATTCTTACAATGCGTTGGTAGTAGAGATTTTAATGAACATGGTCATAAATACTGTTCAAGAGTTTGTTGCATGTATGCAACTAAACAAGCCAGGCAATACAAGGAAAAGCATCCTGAGGCTAGGATATATATCTTCTACATAGATATAAGAGCTTTTGGAAAAGGCTATGAGGAATTTTATAACAGAGCTGGTTTGGATTATGGGATTACCTATGTTCGAGGGAAAATTGCAGAAGTTTATGAAGATGAAGATAAGAATATTATCGTGCGAGGAGAAGACACTTTATTACAACGTCAAATTGAATTAAAAGCAGATCTATTCGTTTTATCAGTAGCGCTTGAACCAAGAGCAGATATGAATCAATTAACTAGGATGTTTAACGTTCAGAAATCCGAAGATGGATTCATTATGGAAGCGCATCCAAAGTTGGGTCCGATAGAGACTTTAACGGAAGGCATATTCATTGCAGGATCCGTACAAAGCCCAAAGGATATCCCAGATACTGTTGCACAAGCAAAAGCAGCAGCTTCAAGCGCAGCAGGACTTATGGCATCGGGAGAAATTGAAATTGAACCTTATTATTCGACAGTCTTAGATTTCAAATGTTCAGGTTGCAAGAGTTGTTTAAGTGTCTGTGCTTTTAATGCCATAACCTATAACGAAACTGGAAGAATAGCAGAAATTAATAAGATATTATGTAAGGGATGCGGTACATGTGTCAGTGCGTGCCCATCCTTAGCAATAGTACAAAACCATTTTGATACAAATCAACTTAATGCGATGATACTACAAGCTATCCCAAATAAATCTAAAATAGAAAATGGAGGATATTGATATAACCATGTTTCCGCGAGTAAAAAGAATACCTCATGAACGATTTGATGAGCTTATAGTAAAATTTTATGATTTGGAACAATCTATCGAATTTGATAGATGTAAATGTATAGGGTGTGGAATTTGTTCGAGAGCATGCCCAAACCAAGTAATCTACATGCCTTCTACAGAAGGGAAGATAAGAATAAATCGAGAAGATCTCATTCCATCAATTCCTAATCCACGGGATTGTTCTTTTTGTGGTACATGTTCCTATCTATGTCCGACATCAGCAATTTGGTTAAAAAAAGATGGAAAATATATTAAACGAAAAGAGTTCAAGATTGTAAATAAAAATATTGTTCCAATATTAGACTATGAATTGATTGAACTTGAAAATCCAAATGTTGAAGCAAAAGCATTTTTAAGTGGAAATGTCGAAGTAGATTGGAAAAAATGTATATCTTGCATGTCTTGCGTTAATGTGTGTCCCACTAGTTGCTTTACAAAACAATTACCTAAAAATGAAGAAGGATCTAAAAACAAAAAATCGAAACCATCATTCAATGGAAAAAATTGCATGAAATGCGGTTCTTGCGTAAATGCATGTTCTCAAGGGGCAATAGAGTTAATTATTGATGGGATTAATCAATCTGGTAAATTTAAAGAAATATTTTGGAACTCTTTAATCACCCGATTAAAATCAATTTAAATTTTTTATTAAATTCCAAAATTAAGTAGTTATAATTCTAATCTTTATGATATTTTGGATAAATCACTTATATAACTTAAAGTATGAAAAAATAACTGTTAATTTTTAATTTAAGTTTTTAATTTTTGAAGTAAGTAAGCAAAATTCTGTCCTAAATCTTTAAATGTAGCTATACCTTCTTTATCATTCATGACATCTCCGGGATTTAAACCGATACCTAAATTCCAATAGCTCGATCCAACAACAAACATCTGGTTTATCAAGAAGAAATAATTTATGCTAGAAAACACGTGAGTTGCTCCTGCTCTCCTTACTGCTACAACTGCTGCGCCTACTTTATGTTTTAGAAGACTTCCATTTATTTTACTTACAAGTCCCGCTCTCTCAATTAACGCTTTCATTCTAGTTGATGTGTCAGCAAAATAGGTTGGCGAACCTAATATAATACCATCTGCTTCAAGCATTTTTTCAAGATATTCATTTAATTTATCTGTTTTTACTCCACACCTCTTGTCTCGATTCTTTGCGCATTGATAACAAGAAATGCATCCTTGAATGTTATCCATTCCGATCCAGATGTATTCACATTCAATTCCAGCTTTTTCTAGTTCTTTAATTACGACCTGGATGCATTGATATGTATTTCCTTCTTTTCTAGGACTTCCATTAAAAATAACTACTTTCATAAAGATTTTAAATCGTAGTAAAAATTAAGTCTTTCAATTCGTTGAAAGAGAAAATAAAAAATAAAAAAAAATTCTGTTGCTAATAAAAAAGCATTAAAATAGAATTAGCAAGGCAACTCCAAATAATATCCCAATTAATATGGCTACTACAATATAAAGTATAATTGCAATTATGGATATTAGTATCGCCCCAAAAAAACCGGTATTATGTCGCACGCTAATTAAAATCCAAATTAATATAAGAGCAATTATTAAACCAAGTATACCAGGCCAGAACCAATCAAAAAGGAATAGAATTAGTGTCATCAAGAATGAAGTAAGGAAAACTTGACCAAACTCAGTATGTTTAGCTTTACTGAAAAAACTTAATGCTATTTTCATAAAAATCGTTATTATGATAAGAGCAATCAAATAAAGGAGTATCTTAATCATAATAGCTCCAAGATCTGCCATTTTTATAATCACCTAAGATTTATAATATTGAAAAATATAACTTTTAAGTTATAATTAGCCCAAGCATAAAAGCATTATCCTTATTATTCTTTTAAAATTAATTCCTTTTGAAATATTTTTCATTATATTCCTTCAAATTATAAGGAGGCCACGCTGATGGCGTTTTAGAATTTTTTATAAAACGGTGATCACAAAATGGTGCTCCAAATCCTAATGTCTGAGTGCGACTAAATCCAAATCCTAAACCTTCTCCTTCATAATGATCACCCAAGCAAATAAAGGGTAGATATTTTTCATCGCCAAACTTTTTATATGCTTTCTGAACAGCGCATTCATGAATATTCCATCCCCAATCAAATGTTTTATCATCACCTAAAACATATTCCATGACGAAATCATATGGATAAGTTTTTGATAATGTATTTTCGCATAAGGTTTTTTGATAATCCTTGTATGCTGCTTCAAAAGGATATTGTGATGAGTCTCTCCCAGTTTTTTCGAGCACAGCTTTTCTTTCTTCGTGCATTTTCATGCTATAATTGTAATGAAATGCTCCAATTTCAATAAAGTCATAATCTGCTCTTTCTAATACCCGAAAGACTGCTAAATCGGAGATGCATTTTACAAGAATTAAGGTCGTAGGATTTTTTTGCCCTCCTATAAAAGGGATATCTGGAATCATTTTTTCGAATTCTACCTTCATATTATTGATGAATTCTTCTGCTTCTTTCATATCATATTTTTGAAGGAGGAAATACTTCACTGCATGCAAGCGATCATCAAAATCTCTCATAAATTTGTTTTTTTTCTTAATATAGTACTCATTTTTAACTTCCACAATTTCACCTTTTTAATAATTTTAATTTATTCTAATTATTCAATATTTGATTTATTATTCAATTTTCTATTAAAAATTATTATTTTAGATTATACATTATAAATTATCACATTGATAAATAACAAATTAATAAACTCGAGGTTTGATGCTACTAGAAAGCAGGAATTTATCGCATATATATTATTGATCTTAACTACTATTATCTGGGGAGGCACGTGGCCCTTGGGTCGTTGGTTAGTATCTGAGGAAGTTGGAGGAGCGACAATCCCTCCATTTATGATTGCGGTAATTCGATATTTCCTTGCTGTTATTTGTTTTTTTCTTATTCTTAGATTCAAGGAAAAAACTTTAAATTGGCAGTTTGCAAAAAAAAATTGGAAGGTTTTGGCTTTAATGGGATTGTTGTCGGTGACAATCTATCAAGCGGGTTATTTAATTGGAGAATTTCTTACCAGTGCTAGCGATGCGAGTATCATGGTTGCGACTAATGCAGTCTGGGTAATTATACTATCAAGTTCCTTTTTGAAGTCTGAGCGATTTTCATGGAGAAAGATAGTTGGCTCGTTGTTAGCATTCATGGCAGTAGTAATTGTTGTGGGGTTTTCCCCGAATATAAATGTGGAGAATCGTATTCTTGGGGATATTTTAATACTCATTGCTGCACTTGGATATGCTATTTATACAGTTATTTCACGGTTTTTCCTTAATAAAACTCACGAAAATGCTAATTGTTATCAACCAAGCTCTATTTGGATCATGACCTGGGTTTCCTTGTTTGGATTTTTGATAACCACTCCTATCGCATTAATCATTAGTCCAAAATATTTAAATCCAATATCTTATTTAACAATTCCCTCGCGAGTATGGCTTGGTATTTCATATTTGGCCTTTATAAGCACGATCGGTGCATATACTTTTTACTTAGAGGGAGTGAAACGTTTAAACGCTAGTAGAGCAGCAATATTTCAAACTTTAGTCCCATTATTTGGCGTTATTTTCTCTGCAATATTTTTGCATGAAGAATTCGATATTGTAATTTATCCTTTTGCCCTAATATTAGTAATTTTGGGTATCACTCTGGTGAACCTGAAAAAAAATTAAAATAAGCAGAATATTAATAATCTTGGTAATAAAAAGTGAGAATTCCTATACAAGTATTAATTTATCCCGTTAGGAAAAACAAGGAAGTTTGGGAATACTTAATGCTCAAAAGAATTAAAGATCGAGGTGGCTTTTGGCAAGGGGTAACAGGAGCACCTATAGGAGACGAAACTCTCCCAAAAGCTGCAACTAGAGAATTATTTGAGGAAACTGGTTTTAATTTCGTAAAATTAATAAAAACGGATATTTCTTATATAATTCCTATGGAAGATAGATGGAAAGATATATATCCTAAAGACACATACCAAATTCCTGAATATCTTTTTGTTGCTATCGTGTATCAACTAGATTCTCCTAAAATAGACCCTATTGAACACGACGATTGGAAATGGTGCTCATATGAAGTTGCCATGAATCTTCTATCATTAGAAGATAATAAAAAAGCTCTTGAGCATGTTCAAAAGCTTTTGATGGATGACCTGATAAATTAAATAATTAGCATATTATCTCTTAAGCTGTTTTTATTGCTTGCTTGAATTTTCACTTAAATTTCAAAATCTTTTAGAAAATTCTATATACATAATATTCCTAAATTAAGTTAAATGATGAGATGAACCTCGTGACTAATTCAACAAAATCTGATTTGATTAATAAAATTCAAGCGGATTATCATAAAGAACTGAAAGAATTAGAATCAAAGCTAGCATTAAAACATAAAGAATTAAACCAAATCGAACAACAAATAAAGCATGAAGAAAAAAAGATTTATAACTCAAATCTGTCTTCATTAAAATCTAAAAAAGTGGAGTTAAATTCTGCGATTTTAAAGTTAAAAAAAGAGATAATACGACTTAATAAAGGAAAAAAAAAAAAGTTAAGAAAACTATAACTAAAATTTATGAGATATTGTATAAGTCACCGCAATAACCAGATATGCTCCAATAGGTAATAATACAATCCAATAATCGCTTGGTAAGATAATTTCAACCTGTAGAATCATCGAAATGAAACATATTACTAAAAATCCTGTCCATATAGCTATGATACGCGTATTTAATGGTCGCTTAAGAACAAAATGCAATATAATAGCAGCTAGTGAATAGAGATTTATTATAACTAATGAAATAGGAACCCAAAATCCTTGCAACCAGAAGGTTAATAAGAAACCACACGGAAACAAAATGAAGAAATTGAGATAATACAATATTTTTCTTATTAAATCTTTTTGATGTTCAATTTTATACCAGATTATACCAAGCCACACAAATGAAATCCACAACGTCACCAAATCTATTATGTCATCAGCATGGAAAGGAGTGTCCATTCCATAGTGAGTGCCCCAATAAGCATCGATCATTGCATAACCCAAAATCTGGGTGAGTAAAATGTGATATGTTGATTTTCCAATTAATGATATTGTCTTTGAGATTCTTGCGTTTGAAGAATTAGGTAAAAATTTGAGTGCTAGCAGTACTAAGAATGCAGAATAGGGGAAGACTAGCAAATGATAATCTCCTCTTAGAAAGGGAATGCCATCAATCCTTATTCTAAAACCAAAGAATTGATATATCACAAGATATACAAGGCTTAAAGGATATAAAAACCACATAAAGAAGTTACGATCTTCTTTAAGATCATAACCTTGAGAAAACCACATCCCTAAACCTACGGCTGAGAGATAAAATAAAATGCTACAGCTGAAAAAAGTATATATATGCACTTCTTCCCAAGATGTAAAGGCTTCCCCAATCAAAAAAAATACGATTGCTTGCATAAAAATTTCAATGACAAACGTTAGAATTAAGGAAATAATTGGTTTTTTAGTAAATGCCCAGTAGAGTAAAGGTGCAATTAGAATTGATTGAAATAACACGGGGATAAACCAATTTCCTGGACCCCAAAAAGGCAAAAACAAATAAACTAAATTAATTAATCCATGATCTGGATAATATTGTCCATAATACATTAATTCCCAATCAAATCCATACATGAATAAACCTATAAAGGTCGAGGCAGCATATAGTATAAGAAAAGGAAGAATATACCGCTGAATTTTATTCTTGAAATAACTCCACGAGTATAATTGCTTTAACGTTAAATCTCCTTTTCCTCTAAAAGAATGTCCCAAATTAAAACCAAGTATTACTAAAAAGACGGGTATGGAGATTCTTTCCCACAGTGCAACCCCAATTTCGTTCTTGATGTTCCACGTTACAAAATGGTCGAAGATGACTAATAAGATCATTATAGCTTTTAGAAAATCAATTTGAAAGAAATAGGTCTTTCTAAAAGAATTTTGCTCTTCTTGTTCAAGGTTTAGAAAATTAATATCGTTCATTTTTTACAACTTTTTATTTGTTATGATTTTGTTAAAAATATTGTTAATTAATCTAAACAATGCAATTATTAATAACATTGAAGGAGTCCGATTTTTGGATTCTAATGCTTATAATAAATGATTAACTGAACTATATATCATAATAATAAAGAAAAAAAAATCTTTTAATTAGACACCATAAATCCTTAGTCCAAGAGTTTTCTATAAAAATTGTTCAAAAAATACCAGCCGTACTTGCAGGAATCAAAAGAATATCGTCCCCATTATTCAAGTTATAATCTCTTAATTGGTTATTCTCATCCATCGTAACTCCCCCTGAACTAAGATGAGATTCATCGGGATCAAGACCAAATAGATTCCCAAGAGTTCTTTTTACGTTGCTTACCCGATTAGCGTCATTTATAGTTAGCTTCTCCTTTTTTTCTCCCGGTCCTATGGTCGACATGAAAAATAAGGTTGATTTCTTTCCCGAAGAAGGTGTTTTTGAGTTAACGGGTTCAAATTCATCATTAAAATCTAAAAAAATAGAACTGAATTCTACGATTTTAAAGATAAAGAGAGATATGATACAAATAAATAAGGAAAAAAAGAAGAAGTTAAAAAAACTATAAATTTCTTCTTATAGCTAATTATTCTGGAATTAAGATCTTCTTAATTTCGATTTTAAGCTATTATTAACCTTTAATAATAATAAAACTCTATTAGAAAATAGAATGGAATAAAAAAAGTTTAAGGATAAGAGATCTATTGAGTTTGAAAAGATTGACGAGATTAAAGCTTTGAATCTGATGGAGGTTAATATCGAATACTATTATGATGCAACGATTAAAATTAAAATGGTGGACAATTTTGATCATACCATTCTTGCTGGATTAAATTCATTCGCTACATACTTTTTCTCTAATACGAAATGATTTATCGAAATGAAAAATTTCCAGAAAAACTATATTCTGAATTTTTTAAAGTGGGTGAGGATGAAAAATTTTGATTAGCATTAATCAAACTAATAACCATAGGGTCTAGATCCTATTGACCATTTTTTATATTGCTGAAATGCGGCATGATTTTTAATTTCGGGCTTTATAGGATTTTTTTATGTTTTTTTAAAAAAATTATTAGAACAATTAGAAGAATCAAGCTCACTGCGGTATAATATAATATTATAATTTGAACTGGGATTATTTTCATGAATGGTAATATCTTATAAATAAATTTGTATCCCGGGAAAAAAAGCAATAAAGAAAAGCAAATCAAAACTGACAAGAAGAGATAATTTTCTTTAATAAACACCATATAATTCGAGACTTTCTTATAATCTTTAATTCCATTGATATCACTATTAATTACGTCTACAAATAAAATTAAAATTAATGGAATGAAAGCAATGAACTGTGGGGGCCTTATATATATACTAAAAAAAATTGCAAATAAAAAATAGATGCCAAATTTATATTCTATCGTAGAATGATTTTTAAAAATAATATAAAGTGTAAAAAAGGTCATTAAACTAAGGGATAAGATAGGTAAAACTAAATTGTATTGCAAATTAAAAATGACGTATATACATGACAATATACTAGATATTTCAACGTTCGAATTTCTAAACGTAAACCCCGTAAAAAATTGAGGAACCAAGCTTGGATTTATTAAAAACATAAAATTTTGGGAAATAAAAACAATCCCGAATAAAATATATTTTTTTAATTGTTCCTTATCACATAATTCATTAATTTTTACACCATTTAAAAAATAAAGTGGGATAATGAAAAATGCATACGGTAACACAGCGATAACTAACGACAGTATCGTAAATTGAATGAATGAGAATTTCAAGTGAAATTCATTTGAATTATTTTTATTTCTATGCTCTATTTCTCTTTTAATAAATAATAAAAAAAAACATAGAGTAATCATTTTTACATTAAGATAGTCAAATTGTAGAAATATTTTGTGTCCATTACTTATTACCATTAAACACAAAAATCTAATAAATTTGTTTTCCCATCCTTTTAAAACAAGAATCTTGTCGAATAAGATTATAGAATAACCCCCGAAAATTAATAAGATTATGAAGAATATCCATTCAGAAGTGTGAAAATCAAATAAAAAACTAATAATTGAATATAACTCAGCGAAACTCGGCAAATAATAATACGATTGACCATATACGTTACCACTATCCGTGAAAATTGTCTTTCCCGCGTTATAAAAAATATGGCTATCAAAACCATCGAGTATAAATCCATCTCTATACAAAGCTAGGAAAGCCCACATAAAAAGACATACAATAGGAAAGAAGATATAACTAATTTTTTTTAATACCAAAATTATTTGTTTTGTATGAACATCCAATTTAGAGAATTTAATTTTTTCACGGATGAATTCCATAATAAATTCCTTTATTTATTTATAACTTAAATGTTTTAGTTATAAGATCCATATTTAATAATTTTTGATTTTTATTTTGTTAGAAAAATTATTAATTTCAATAATGAATTCATAAATTTATAACATTAAAGGAATCCGATTATTGGATTCTAGTATCCTAATTAGATTGTAAAATAACGTGCATATTAAAAAAATTAAAAAAAATAATTAGAGACCCATTATTATTATGTCCAATAGTCTTCTATAAAAATTTGTCTAAAAAATACCAGCCGTACTTGCAGGAATTAAAAGAATATCATCGCCATTATTCAAGTTATAATCCCTTAATTGATTATTTTCATCCATAGTAACACCTCCTGAACTTAGATGAAATTCATCAGGATCCAAACCAAACAGATTACCAAGGGTTCTTTTTACATCACTCACGCGATTAGCATCATTCACGGTAAGCTTTTCCTTTTTTTCTCCAGGTCCTATTGTTGACATAAAATATAGAGTTGACTTCTTTCCCGAAGATGGTATCTTTGAAGCGGGTGTTTTTGATTTAACTGGTTCTAATTCATCATTAAAATCTTCTTCAAAACTCATTCTTATCACTCACTATATTATTTTAAGATTAATTTTATAACGATATTTAATAATTATAAAACCCTATGGAATGATTTTGAAGTTTTATTAACAAAAAGTATTAGCAGAGAAAATGGATTTTACGTAGCATCCCGTCTTTTTGTTTTATCAAATAAATCATTTAGTTCAGCTAAAATCGCCGATTTTACGTGCCTTTCAGGTCTTATTGTTGCTTCGAACCTTTGAGTTGGAGTTAGTTCAGGGGATAATTCTACTGTAGTTGAAGGCTTTAATGCCCCTTTATCTATTGGAGTTCTCATTTCAAGAGTTCTAATCCTTCTATCCAAATCATTATATTGGGTAAGTACACTTTCAGAAAGTCGTATAATTCCATTTAAAGTACTCTCTAATACAGTTGACATGCCTTCCAACTTCATATCAGATAATGTAGCTGTTTTTTGCATAGTATTTTTCAAATATCTCGAAAATTTTGGTTCATTTGCAATTGCCGAGTATATTGAACTAAAATACATGTCATATTCGAATCTTTTATTTTCTTGAAACACCTCCTTAATCAAATCTTTAATCAATTCAACATTTAAGATTATTTCCGGATCATCCTTTACATCCGGGTCAAATTTATGTATGAAAATTAAAATATAGGGATTTTCTTCTAATTTATTAAATACTTCTAGGATTTGCGTGAAATAATTGATGCTTTTTTCAAAATTATCAGAATCTTGCAAATCAATAACATAAATCACCAGATCAACCTTGAGAAAATACTTTTCTGGATTACTCAAGTAAACATCTCTATATTCTTCTTGTCCGCCAAAATCCCATAAAATTAGAGCCATATCTGAAGTTACAATCTCTTTTCGTTGCACACCTTTTGTAGGAGTTAATTTAGCAAGATCTTTAATACCAATTTGTCCACCAAATTTCCTTAGAATGGTTGTTTTACCAGCATTTCCCAATCCAACTACCACAATTTTTTGTTCCTTGCTCACGTATGACTCAGATTCTTCTTGAATCCTTTTAATTATACAGCTTATCGTAACAGCTTTCTTAAGTTTCTCTTCAATTTCAAGATCTGCTTGGAGCATATGTTCGATCCTTCTCTGAGATGCTTCATTTTCATATAAAATTGAGAATGGTTCTTCAGGATCTAGTTCAGCAAATTGACTGATGGTTGAAATTTTAAATAATTCTGAAAATAACGAAGCATCAGCATCCGTTAAGAACTTAAAGTTGGAAGTAGGTAAATTAGCAATATCTTCTAATCTTAGCTTTTTTATATTGATAATTTTTGATTTATCCAAGAATTTCGTAATCAATTCAATACTATTATCTGGCATTTTTCATGTTATGAATTTTATTAGCTTATATTAAATAAAAAAACCTACACTTATGAATACTGTATTATTTTCAAGAGTTTTTTTTTCTCTTTTTTTCTAATTGATATATTTTTAATTTGAACTTAATTATACCTTTTGAATTATTACGTTAAACTTTTTAATTTTAAGCATATGGAATTAACTTATGGAAAATAATTCAGATACTTATGGAGATAATTTTCAACAAAAGTCAAAATATGTTAGAGGAAAGTTACCTCAACATTATTTAGATTGGGTAAATAAACCAAAAACCTATAAGGAATATCCTGACGCTAAAAAAAGGATTCCTTTACCGCCTCCTAAGTTTGAAGAAGATTTATCTTTTTGGGAAGTTATCATGAATAGGCAATCTTTGAGGAAATTTAGTCGGGGAGCTCTTGATTTAGAACAAGTAAGTTTATTGCTTTTTGGAATTTCAGGAATCACGAGAAACTTCCCTCAATTTGCATTTCGAACAGTTCCTTCTGCAGGTGGTCTTTTTCCCATTGAAAGCTATGCTGTAATAAACAATGTAAATGGAATTGATCCCGGTCTTTATCATTACAATATAAAAAATCATGAACTAGAATGCTTAAAATTTGGAGATTTTCGTAGTGAAGCAATGGAAGCATGTTTAGATCAAAAAATGGTATATAATTCTGCTATTACTTTTATTTGGACGGCAATTATAGAGCGATCGAAATGGAAATATCTGCAAAGATGCTATAGATATATCTACATGGATGCCGGACACATTGGTCAGAATTTCTACTTAGTAGCTGAAGCATTAGGATTAGGTGCATGCACAATTGGCGCCATCTATGATGATGAATTGAATGACTTGTTAGAAATTGATGGAATTGAAGAAACAGCTATTTATGTAGGGGTCACTGGAAATAAAATTAGATAAAAAAAAAGTATTTAATAATTTTATAGTAAACGTTTCTTTCGGATAGTAATTATTGCTATAATTTCCATTGTAAGGAAAATTGACCCAAATACGATAAACATTTCATAACCAGGAATTCCTGGTCCTGAAGGTTCAGTAGGTTCAGGAGGTATCTCAACTGTGATTTCAATACAATTTGACAAAGTTTTTCCGTAGGTGTTTGTTGATTCGACGATATAATAATAAGTTCCATTAGTTAAACTAGTTAATGGAAAAGTATTTGCAGTAACTCCTCCAGCAATTAACGTTTCTGCACCCGTGAGTTCTGTAATAGAGCTCGTATGTTGATAAATGTTGTATTCTGTAGCTTCACTTGACACAGTCCAAGTTACATTAAACATGCCGTTATCATCTGGGATACCGGCATCCGAACTTAAAGTAAAGCTTCCTGGCTTTAATATGAATGCTATTTCATTAGTCCAAATTTCCACTCCCATAGTTCTAATTTAAAGAAGTAAAGCTCATCTTTACATTGAGGACAATAATATACCCCTGGCTCAACATTTTCTTGTGATACCCAATAGAAAAAGAGCCTTTTTAAGAAATTTTATATTGAAAAAAAAAAAGATTATAATAATTAATGTTTGATATGCTTTTTCTTAACAGTTATTACTGCCATAAGTCCCATTACAAGGAATATTGAACCGAGTACTATGAACATGTCATAACCTGGAATTCCAGGGGGAGTTTCGGGTGGAAGAGTTTGTGCCCACATGAATGCAATTTCATTCACCCACAGTTCAAAATTATCTGCATAAGTAGAATCATCTAAATCTCCAGAAAACTGATCAATAAGATAACCATTATATAGTGTTTTTCCACCATTACCTAAGACTATATTTGAATTATTAGCAGTTTCAGTTGCAGTATATCCTGCTAAAGCTGTAGCATTTGGATATACTCTAAGAAGATCGCCCTCATCACCATAATCTCTAATTGGATCAAATCTTGCTGCCCCATAATCAACTGGCACATTAAAAATAGCATGTGTTGCAGCCCAAATATACAGCGACGATGAACCAGGTTGCTCTTGTTCAAATGCAAATCCTAATCGTGCCCATAAAGGATGAGTTGGAATTAAATCAACTCTGAACGTAGACATTAATAATCTACCCCCTTCTTTAACATACTCATTTAATGTTGTTAACACGGAAGTACTAAAAGCTTTCCAAGGATTATCTATTATCACTATTTTCCAATCGTACAAATTCAGTGATAAGTTCAGATAATAATCGTCAAAAGTTAAGTAGAAATCAATACCCAATTCATTGAGAGCATTAGAAACCGGAGTTCGGTAATAATTTGGACTATAAGGTTCATCAACATAGAGTAGTACCTCAGCCTTAGATGCAGTTAACCAATTCGCAACGTTAATTGCAAATTGTTCATTATCAGTAGTTGCAATATTTCCATCTGCACACCAATTCATATCACCGATAACTATTATGCGGCCTGATGCTGAATCTTGACCTGCTATGATAACATTGGAACCAAAATCCCATAAATTATAAGCTGAACCAGTAATGTTTACAGCACCTGTTGCATACATTGTAACATCTGTGCATCCTTCCGCTATTGGATGTTCTTCTGGAAGACCAAGAGCTGTAGTTCCAATACCAAATGATTGGTTTAATTCTAGATCAAAAGCATCAAGTAGATAATTTATACGAGCGTTAGTGACAGCAAAATCTGAAAGAAGGGGATTTTCTCCAAGAACAAGAAGACCTCCACCATTATTTACCCAATTTGTTACTGTAGATCGATCAATGGTACTATAGTCTGAATCTGGACTCACAATAACGAGCATATCATATGGATCAAGACGAGACGAAGTGAAATTTGCACTTACTGTAGGATATAATTTATCGAAAAGGTAACCTCTCGAAACAAGGTCATCTCTCCAAGTTTCATAATACCCTGGGTATGCTGCAATATCATCCCAATTATCCACGCCTAATCGAGGAATGTGGCTTAAATCGAATGCTATTCGACCTTTTGGTCTAGGACATAACCATTCAATCGCATCGATTAGTATCGCATCATCTTCTAAGTCTCGATGATTTACAATATAAACAACTTTTCCTCCTCTCGATTGCGGATCATAGGCCACAACTGTAGCAGCATTAGGAAATCCAGGTATAGTGGCGATTTTAACTAATTCACTTGCAATGCTTGTGCCTTGAAGGGCAGCCCAGTCAATAGTAGCAGATAACGTTGGATTACTTATGGTAAAAGTATCATCCACGGAATAAGATTTTGAAACTGGATGTCGGGTAGTAATATTTTGAATTGTGGAGCTTTGATAATACCAATAAGTTCCTAATCCTTCATCACCAACAGATTCTGGAGGTAGAATACCAGCATAGCAAAGAAAGCTAAGAGCGCTATCCATTGAAAGTAATGAACCTCCACCTAACCAGTATTCTTTGACGAAATTTGTAATATTAGTCTTTGGCATGTGGTCAGCTATAATAAAGATGTCATATTTAGCAGTTTGGAGCTCGTGATTGTAAATTTGATTAGTCGATAGAAGTGTGACTTCATACCCTGCTGTTAATAAAGCAGTTTGAATATTAGAATGGTTATTTGTTAATGTTACAGGACCAGCATATGAAGGTACGGTGGTATTAGCATCATCATAAATCGCTACGCTAATAGGATTACTAAGCATCTGAGAACTTTTCGGAACATCAGTTCCTTGGATTTCAGCAGAATAAACTGATGGAATCATGAATATCGGAAATATCAACATACTAAGAGAGATCAGTAAAAATATCATGTTTTTGTTATTTCGCATTAAGTTTCACGTTTTTTATATTCTTATAATTTTTTAGTAAAAGTATTACCTACATAGTTATACTAGTATTTAATTTTGATCATAAATGCATAAAAATATTTCATCATTGTAGTGATTTGGAGACATATTTAAAATGATAATTTTGTTTAATATTATATTCTTTATATTAAAGAGTATCTTAAAATAAGTATATCAAGACTTGAATTTGGAGTGAAAGAATTATGAGTGAAAATAAAAAAAAAGTGAAATTCCTCGAACGTTTGAACACGATGTTTCATAAAATTTTTGAAACGAGCCATTTAATCTATACCATCTTTTTCATTATTGTAATAATTGTAATCTCATTCATGAGTTTTAGTAATAATGGAGGAGATTTGGTCCTTTTTTTCGCGACCATGACTTCTTTGATGTTCTTAATATTAACCTTCATGGGAATATTCAGCAAGTTAGATCCTTATTTATTTTCAAAGGAACGTAATAATTTCGCGAGAAAATTATTCGCATTAATGTTTGGAATAGGTATAAGTCTAGTTATAATATCGATATATTTTTTTTTTGGTTCTTCTGCTCAAATCCCCGTTCAATTTCTCGGATGGGACATTTTTTTGCCTAATACATATGTTATTATATATTTTGGATGGAATCTTGTTCAAATTTTCTTTATACGCATAAGTTTTGAAAATACAGCAACAAAAGTAAATAATATCATGATTAAACAAGAAGAACCAAATTTAAACCGAAATAAAATTATAAGCATGATTTTCACCATAATAGCAATTTTACTTACCATTTTAATTCAATTATCTACATATTTTGCGACAATATCACTATTTGAACCAACAAGCCCATCAGATTCTTCAATTTCTTTATTTTGGTTTCAAGGTTGGAATATTTTCATGTATTTATTGATAATTCTCGTATCTTACAGACTTTATCAGCTTCATTTGCAAAGCATAAAAAATGAAACACCTAATGTTTTTTCATCTGTATTTCACATCCTTATTTGGATTATAATATGGTACAGGTCATTTAGTTTTATCTACTCTTTTATGTCCGTTACAAACAGCTTTGGAGTCGATGCTTTAAGAATTTTCTTAGATATTATCTTAATGATTATGACCTCAATAATCGTATTAAGAGGATTGGGAGCAAATATTTATCGATTTAAGCTATTTAATCCTAATAATTTACCATTTTTTTTATTTGCGTTCACAATATTATATGTTGAAGGACAAGTCATTATGATTATTGGGGGAGGTTCCATTTCAGGTTTATATTCAAGTAGAGGTCAAATTAATTTAGTCAACAATTTCCTAATTCTATTCATAACAGTTATTTTTTACTGGTGGTATTCGAAATTTACCTTAGAAAAAAATAATCTTATTTTCAAAAAATTTTACAATCAAATGGAAGTTGTTCACATCGTTTATGACTTCAAGGATTATTTGGAAAATACAGGAGCTCTCGAATTTAAAAAAGTTAATGAGAAGGAAATAAATCAATTTTTAAAAAAGAAAAAAATTAAGGAAGAAAATCTTCCTTCTCCTCAAATAATTGCGAATAATGTCACTTTGGATGAAAAGAATGATACTCAAGAGGAACCAACATTTTAATATCTCATGAATGTTCATAATAAGAGTCTTGAAGATTATGTTAAGTCGGAGAACCATGATGCAATCAATGAATACTTGATTGAAGTCGGTAAAAACCCTCATCTAAAAGATTTATTGGACATTGAATATCTTATAAGCAACTCCCAAGATTCTTTCCTTTATCATTTTGCAATAAATCTTATATATATTTTAGGTGAAATAAGTAGAAATCACTTTTTAGCTGATTTTTATATAAAATTCTTGATTGAAACATATTTTAAATCTGATCGTTGGATACGTAATGAAATTTTGTTTGCATTCTCAAAATCAATAAGAATTGATGATTTGTTTCAAAGAATTTTAGATGTTATAGAATTTGCTTTAGTTGATGATTATGATCCCATAATAATTAATGCTCTTACTGTAGTATATCATGTCAAAAGAATTCCCGAAAGTTATTATCCGAAGATTATTAAAAATTTAGAATCTAAAAATCACATAATCGTTCAAGAATCTATAAAAGTTTTAAGAAAACACGTGGAATCAATTGATATGTTCTTTAAAATCTTAATGAAGGATAATACTATTAATCTATATAGTAAACAGGTTAAAAGGAATATATTAATGACTTTTTTTAATGACATTGATCAATTAGAAGATTTTAAGGAAAAAATAGCGAAATCTGATTTAAATACATCCAAAAAGGAATCTTTAATCTCTGAAATTAAAACATATCAGAGAATTATGAAGCAAAGGACTGTATAATTGTTAAGATTCATATTCTTCTAATATAGTATTTAAATCATCATTTGAAAAAATAATCTCGTTAAAAATTTTTATTAAAATTTTGATAATTTCACGTGGATTTCCATTAGAACGGGAATATATTGTTCTTAAAATTTGTTCATTTAGAGGAAAATAACCAAAATCCTCTTTCGCTAATTTTGTTAATCCGATATTTTCTAAAAAGTGCTTCATATTACTTAGGTAGAAATCAAAGATATCATCCTCTATGAAATTCTCTATATAGATTGGTTCAATAAACTTAATTATTTTATCTTTGCTTAATTCTTGAAAGCGATTTTTAATTTCTTCAAGTGATTGATCAAATTTTAGAGTAATAATTAAACGTAATCCATTAATGGATTGTAATTTTATGATTTTCTGTAATAATTTTTGTGAGCTAATTTCTTCTGGATTTTGACTTTGTCCGTATAACCAGCTTGGATCGAACACTTCTTCAGCATCCTCATCTTTTGGATTTATCATTGAAATTATTTTTTCAAAATCATCAATAAATAGAACTGTTCCTAATTTAGAATTCTCAATAAGTAATTTAAGCATAACATATGCCGCTTTACCTTTTCTTAAATCATATCTAAGTTTTAGACGTGATAATTCTCTTATGTTCATTAATTCTCCTAGTAACCATCCTTCTGCTTCGATTTTTTTAAAAGGGTCAAGTTGATGAGTAGCAATTCCATTTATAACGTCAATTAGAGCATCTTTTTCATTTTCTTCAAATTTACTCTCTAGTTTTTGAAAGCCTATCTTTTTTACTTTCTCGATATCTGCTACGTGAAAAAAGCCATAAATTTTTTCAAGTGCTCCCCATTCATCACACAAGTGGTTTATAATATATCTTAAAGGCTCAACTCCAATAGCATCAATAAATTCTGAATAAGTATTATAGAAGAATTTCTTAAATACTATATCTAATGAAATATAAATGGTATTATAATAATAGAGAGTATTTTTTAAAGCCCAAAATAAATGAGTTTTGCCTATTCCAACATCCCCAATAATTGGAAGGATAAAATTTTTTTCTTCTTTGATAATAGTAATAATACGTTTTATTATGGATTTGCGGGAGGTAACCAATCCCAAATCTTCCTTGATTTCTCCCGTACTTACGAATTTCTTGAAGGGATTTACACCAATTTTTAAAATGTTAATCAATTCAGCTTTTTTATTCTCATAAAGTAACATAAATAACTCAAATTTTTAGTTCTTCTATTCCTAAAATGATAATGTATTCAACGACTTTATCATCAACATTAGTTAGTGGTTCATAACTTACTTTTAATTCCTCTTTCTCATCCCTTCCGACAATTAAACAATCATAAAACACGGGATCTCCGTGATCATCAATGACTACACGATCTGCAAGAATGATTCCATTATGAATTAAGGAAATAGGGTTTTTAAGTATTTCGCCATGAACAAAATCAAGATGATTAATGCCAAACTTATAATCATTTAAATATAATCCAGAAGTATGTAATAAATTTATAGTAAATGGAAATGCATCAGAAAACTGACCTTCATCATACAATAACATTATATCAGAGGGAATTTTTATACAATACTCAATTGTGGATAAATCGTTAATTGAAAAATTCCTTAATCTACGAGAAAAAGCAGATGACTTATGATTAAGAATTTCAAACCCAATATTTAGCCCCTTTTCAAAAAATAACCCGTTATCTTTAGATATACTGACTTTATTTGAAAAGATGACAGATTTTTGGTCATCCTTACATTTGGTTATAATAGACCCCACAAAATCTCCTTCCTTAATGATATCTTTGACCAAATCATACAATACAATTTCGTTTATATCGTTCATAATGATGTAAAATTACTCAGATATGTGAAGTATAAATGTAGTTACGAATAAGATTGCATTAATATTATAAATCAATGGTATTATAATTATTTATTACTTCAGTATAGATAATGTTTTATTGCTAATCTGATGAATTTAACTAATTCGTCCAATAAGGTTTTAGATTTACCAAAGAAAGAATTATTAGAAAGAACATCTCAGTTCATTTTTTCTTCTGGTCTAAATGATGGAGCATCCAGATTATGCAAAGCTAACATGAAATATGGTTTGGCTCAACTGCAATTCATCCAAGAAAAATATGGGTTTGAACCTAAAGCAACTTTTATTTCTACCCCAGATGAAACAATTTCGCGAAATAATTTCAGATGGAGTTCTGGTTTGGGATATGGAGGAAGAATTAATTGGGGGGATGGAAAAGAAAAACTCGTATTTTTAAATATGAAACCAAATTGTTGCGGAATTTTAGTGGGTGGGTTGAGCAAACTTCCTGATCCTTTTGATATTATAAAAGAAATTGATAAAATAAAATCAATGGAATTATATCATGAAAATATTCTTATAAATTGGGATTATGGAGTAAGCAATCATTTTATCAATTGTTTTGAGTTGAAAAATTTATCGGATCTTAATTTACCACCTTATGTATTTTTAATACACGGTTCTGCTCCTGAGTTTCGAAATGATTTATATGGCATTGGTTTGTATGTAGATCAATCCACTATTCTTAAACAAACGGCAATTGAAGAAACAACACCATTTGGAATGCAATATATACTTACTGACTCCGAAGCAGAGGAATACTTGAAATTTCACATTAAAGCATTAAAATTTTCAAGTATCAAAAGAGAGCTGATTGCAAAATTGATTTTTGGAAATGATATTAATGTTATTTGTAATCAACCTCACCAATTCTTAAAAGATTTCAATAACATGTATTTAGGTTGCTGTTGCACGGATACTTCTTGCGAGCTTGTTGAAAATGATATTTTTCCTACGGTTTTAAGAGCAGACATTGCTTGTTATTTGTTTCGAGGGAAACCAAATCTTTCAGAAAAAGTAATAAAAACTTTTAAATTTAAGGAAAATGCGGAAAAATTTGGATTGATGGATCTTTTAAGGAACGCAAATATACTAGCACATGGTGGAGGTTACTCTTTCCCAGATATTAAAGGTGTACAAAAAGTATTAGAATATAAGGATCAACGATATTTTGTTTGTGAATTGAGAGAAGATACAAGTAAACTTAAGATTGTTCGGAATGTTAAAGAGTTGCAATTTGAATATAGGGGAAGAGATGTGATTTTAAAATCGTTACAATTGGATCTTGGAGATATCATAGCAAGATTAAATCCAATATTTTCACTCAAATTATAGATTATTCGATTTTTGATCCAGGAGATACTTTTTTATCTGGAGTTAATACTGAAACAGTATCTCCATCAACCGCTGCAAGAAGCATTCCTTGACTTTCGATTCCTCTTAATTTCCTTGGTTCTAAATTTGCTAATATCACAATTTTTTTCCCTTTTAATTCTTCAACTTTATAATGTTCTGCCAATCCAGCAACGAGAGTTCTTTTTTCGTCACCTAAATCAATAGATAGCTTATAAAGTTTATCTGCTTTAGGTACTTTTTCAATATCTTCGACTAAAGCAACACGAATATCCATTTTTTTGAAATCATCATATGATACCAATTCTTTTCCACCTTTTTCTTTATTGTTTTTAATGTTTTTAAGCTTTTCTTGAAGTTCATCTACATCTAATTTTTGAAAAAGAGGTTCTGGATTTTTTACCTTATGACCCGTTTTGATAGCATTTTGACTGATATCTTGCCATTTTATATTTGAATTATTTAGATTTAAAAAATTTAAAATCTTTTCACTAGTATCAGGTATGAATGGATTCAATAGGATAGCAAAAGTATGAACTGCTTGGGCACAAATATTGAAAACATGACCTACTGCTTTTCTATCAGTTTTAATAATATGCCAAGGTGCCTTAGTATTTAAATATACATTACATTCTTTTCCAAAGCTTACTATTTCTCTTATTGCTTTCCGAATTTTAAATTTTAAAATTCTTTTTTCGGTTTTTTCGCCTAATGAGTCAATTAACGCTAGAAATTTTTCATCAATTTCATCAGTTTCAACTCTTTCGGGTATAACTGAATTAAATTGTTTATTTATAAATGTTAAAGTTCGATGAATGAAATTACCAATGTTATCGTTTAGTGCTTTAATATTATTATCAAATTCAGACCATAAGAATGAAGTATCACTAGTTTCAGGTCTATTATATAGCAATGAAAATCTCCAATAATCAACCGGGGCTAGCTCAAGGGCATCATCAATCCATATTCCAATACCTCTAGATTTGGAAAACTTGGAATTTTCATACATTAACCATTCAGTTGAAGACACGTTATAGGGTAAAACAAATTGTTCTTGTTTAGATTTATCCTTATTATATCCTAACAACAAACCCGGAAAAATGATTAAATGAAATATTATATTATCCTTTCCTATGAAAAAGACTGTTTTAGTACTTTTATCTTTCCAGAAGTAATCAAACTTTTGCGGTTGTTTAATAATCTTTTCTGCCCATTCTTTCACCGCCGATATATAGCCTAATACAGCTTCAAACCAAACATAAATAGTTTTCCCCTCCGCTCCTTTAAATTTTGCCGGGATGCCCCATTCTAAATCTCGGGTTATAGCTCGTTCAGGAATCCCTTCTGAGAGACTATTCAGACACATTTGACGAGCATTTTGAGGTATAATATCATTATTCTTTATTAGTTCAGCTAACTTATCCTGTAATTTAGGAAAATCAAGATACCAATGTTTCGTCTTTCTAATAACAGGTGTATCACCACATATAGCACATCTTGGTCTTTTCAAGTCTAAAGGAGTTAATAATTTTTGACAATTATCACATTGGTCTCCTCTGGCATCCTCAAAAGAACAATGAGGACATTCCCCTTCAACAAATCTATCTGGGAGAAAAAAATCATCCCTTTCACAGTATAACGATTCTATTTCTCTTTCAAATATGAAACCGTTTTTTTGAACATCAAGGTAGAAGTTTTGAACAAAATTGATGTGGATTGGATTATGCGTAATTGTATAATTATCATAAGATAAATTCCACCTTTTAAATAAATTTTTGATGATCTCGTGGTTTTTTATAGCTAGTTCCTCAGTAGAAACATTTAATTTTCTTGCTTCTATAGCAACTGGTGTACCATGTGAATCTGAACCAGATACGAATACCACCTCATCTCCTCTTAACCTTAAAAATCGAGCAAAAACATCTGCTGATAAGGTGCTTCCAATCATATTTCCAAGATGTGGTATAGCATTGATATAAGGCCAAGCACTTGTGACAACCCATTTTTCTTTATTCTTATTCGAAAAATTCAAAACCTCCTTTAATACATTAAATATTAAATGAAAACTTTCTAAAAAAAGTTGGTCGTTTTGGAGTTCAATTAAAATGGATTTAATTAGGTGATAATTATAAAAAAATTAAGAAAACGTAATTTTTGCTCCACAATTTCTACACGCATGTATTTCGTTATTCATCTTTTCTAAACAAGGTTCATGGTAATAACTCTTACACTTTTCGCATTGGTAGACATTATAATCACCTAAAAAAATACTATAACAATAGTTACAAGAAACGTTTATTTCAGGAACATTTTCCTCATTTATTTTTATCATGTGTGTGTATTTAGCATCATCTTGCGATAAAAGTTTGATTTTTGGTTCTTCTTCAGCATTTTCTTTAATCAATTTAGTTGCATATGCGGGCAGCTCAAGTAAGAAATAACAAAATGGACATCTAAATACACTTTCAGAATATTCCGTTTTCTGAGCCCACATTGTAGCACATGATATGTGCATTGGTCGATCACATGAAGGGCAATATCTCCCTTCAGAATAAAAATCAGCATTAGTTAGAGGTGATTTCATAGAATGACATATTTGACACTTCTCCTGACCTGTACCGTTTGTATTCATCATTAGACGAATGTCTAAGAGTGATGGTCTTCTTAATGGTAATGCTATATCACTCACCAACGGTGCTATTTCTTCTTGTTTATTAGGAGCAAAATAATCAGTAGTAGATTTACTGGGTTTTTTTGAAGCAAAGGATCGTCCTGCATTTAATATAGCTTTAGAATTATTAAAAAAGCCATATTCACCTCCAGATTCTCTGGAAATTTTTTTAAAAAGGGTATCTGCATTGACTTCTACTGTTCCCAACTGACATGTATCAATAAAAATCCCTAATCCTGTTGCGATAGACACTAATTTTTGAAGTTTATCATCCAATTTTACCCTACTATCGGAAATTATAAAAATTCGATGCGTTTTTCCTCCTATTTTACGCATTTCTTCTACTAGTAATTGCAAAGAAAAAGCTATTCCGTCATGTAATTGACCATTACCACCAATTTGAACTTTTTTAAGAGAATTTATGAGTTTATCTTCCTCATATGTAAAAGAACTTAATTTCCTAACCGTATCCCCAAAGGTAAGTATCGCGATTCTATCTTTTGGATCAATTATAAATTTTGTATGAATAAAATTATTAACTGCATTTAAGGCCAAGGTTAATCGATTTGGTTTAAAATCCTTTCGAACCATTGATCGTGAAACATCGATAAGAATTACCGTATCTTCTGTCTTAATGTGCTGCAATGTCGATTGAGTATAATTAATTGAAGTTTAAACTATTAAAAAAATAAGATCTTAAATAAATTTTCATTTTATTTTGATTTTTTTAATCTCAAATTTTATTATTTTAGATAATTATAAGCAAAAAGAGTATAAACCTTAACAGCTTTCAGAAAATCCTCAATTTCAATATACTCATTGACTGCATGAGCTGTTCCAGCACTTCCTGGGCCAAATATGATAGTTTGAGGACAGTACCCATCATTTCTGAGGTAATGAGCATCCGCTGAAGCGGGTAATAAGAAGTAAAATGGCTTTTTCTCATAAATCTTCTCCACTATATCATGAAATTCTTCTAAAGCTTGAGAATCTTTCCATTCATTCCAATAAGATCCTTCTGATGCATCTGATATCCCTAGGTAGATGTAAATATCTTCTGGATTTCCCGATAGATTATCCTTTACTTTATATCCTAACTCTTTTTCAATTAAATTCTTAAAACCATCTATAATCGACTCGATCTCCTGACCAGGTAATAACCTAACGTCGATAAGAGCTTCACATGTATCAGGAACAACATTTCCTTTAATGCCGGCATTAATCATTGTTAGTGAATAACTAAACTGAACCAATGATTGAAGTAAGCTACTTAATTGAGGTTGCTCACCCAGGATGCGTTCATAAATTTCAGTACTTGGAAAAGCTGATGCTACTAGTTCATTTAATTTTTTTAATGGAATAGGTGGCTTAAAATCGGGAATATATCGGTTCAGATCCTTTAATTTTTCAATTAATTCACTCATCATGTAAATAGCATTTTTTCCCATAGTTGGCATGGAAGCATGGCACGATTTCCCTTTAGTAATAACTTTAACATACAGATGACCCTTTTCACCAAGTAGAATAGCTTTTGGGAGAGGATTTAATCCTGTTGGTTCACCGATAATTGCAAAAGTCGGCTTAATTGATTGAAGAACGTTTTCAAGGCACCATTTCGTTCCAAGTATACCCCCAATTTCCTCATCTGCTACTGCATTTAATATCAAATTTCCTGATAACTCTATATCAAGAGATTTTAAAATTTTCAAAGCAATTACCATGGCAACCAATCCTCCCTTCATATCTGCAGTCCCTCTCCCAAAAATGTACTTTTTTCTTTTTACGAATGCACTTAAAGGTTCATTTGTCCATTCTGATTCATTACCAGGTGGTACTACGTCCATATGACCATTAAATAACAGAATCTTACCTTTATTATCTTTATTTAGAAATGCAATCAAATTTGCTCGATTATCTTCAAACGGAAATAATTGATTCTCAATACCAAAGACATTCAAGTATTCTTCAATCAATAATCCAACGTTTAATTCATTCCCGGGAGGATTGTACGATTCTGCTTGAACAATTTTACGTAAGAAATCAACGTATTGTTCTCTATTAGTATTTATGTCATTAATAATTCGTTCCTCAATCATCATAATAGCAAAACAAAGAAATATATATTTAAGTCTAATGAATGAACTGATAGTTTATAATATTTTGTCATGTTGTATTCTATCTAATAAATTTAAAATAAATTGCGAAATTTTTTTATTTTTACATTATTTTAATATTAAAAAAATTGAATAATTCGGTTGTTTTTTATGAATCGACGAAAAAAAGAAATTAAACAGATTTTTATCGTGAGTATTTTTGTCATATCCATTTTTTTAACAAATACTCAAATATTTAATAAAGTTAACTTAGCTGAAAGTAATGATAATGGTCAAGTTATTGATGATAATGAAATAATGAACTTATCACCAAGCTCCGATCCATACTTGAGTGATTATTACCTTACAGGATCGGGAGATAATCAAGATGTTCGAATTTATGTTACAAATACTTCTTCCTTAATGAATAATCAAAAGCACTTCGACATTCCCTCTATGTCTAATTCAATTGATTCATATTTATCAAGTGGAGATTTTAACTTCACCTTTCAAAATAATTTCACGACTGATTATGTTTTAGAGGATAATAGCGCTTTAGAAGCAACAAGTTTCATAGAATTTGATATGAATAGAAATCCAGGATATTCCGAATTGACTTTAAATCAAGGTACTAACTCTACAAATTTGGACTTAGGCCATTTAAATGATAATAACAACGACACTTATGCGATGTTACATGGAGATAGTGGTGGTATTATAAACTTTACTTTAACCGCAGATTTTTCAGACACGAGTTTTCAATCTTCAAATCCCAACATTGACTTAGATTTCAACAGATCCTTGATACTGGGATTCATTTTATTACTCAGACTTGAATCCAGTAGGAATGCAAGCATGATCATTAAAATGAAGGATAATATGGGATCGGGATGGATAGATGTTACTCATCCAATATTTTTGAATGCCAATTTGAATATTCATGATATTGAAAACCGTATTATTAATGAAAACCTCAAATACATTGATTTAACAAATAAAAATGAAGTCCAATTTTATATTTCAAGGGGGGATACAGAAGCTTATAATGTTACAATCTTTGAACTCGGAGAAGTTTCTACTTATGCTTTTGACATTCCAATCACGAATAAAGATCACGTAGCGCTTGAATTTGACTTGAAAGGAGAAAATTCTACTGTAAATGGTTTTTATGCATGGATTAGAACTTTAAATTTAACCAAAGCAATATCTTCCGAATTAAATTTCACTTTATATAAAGCCAACACTACCGTCTCAAGAACTCAAGATAATCTTTTTAGAAACACTATGGAACCTGATTATGCTGAACAAATAGATTCCTTCACTTTAGATTATGCAGCGTATCACGGCGATAACTTGACTTACTTTGGATTCAACTTATCCAATACAGCAAACATGATTCTTTACAATTACTTCATTGTAATTAAATCAAATAATTCAAATTTGGTCTATAGCTTGGTAACTCTACCTCGAGAGACCTTTGGAGATCCTGATACGACCCTTGAACATCAATTAAAAATGAGCTCTGATAATGGAACCTCTTGGATTAATGCGAGAAAATACGTGGATGTAACATATACTTCAGAATCATTAGATGCCAGCTCATTTAAATTAAATGTAACTAGGGGCTATATGCCTTCAGATTTTATGATGTCCGAAGTTGATAAATTGAACATACAAGATATTCCAATCGAGAATCAGGTTTTCAATACGGGTATATATGCTACAAGTTCTTCATTAACATGGGGAAAAGGGAGATGGAATAACAATTTTAACCCTATTATTACTAGTAATCCCCAACATGACTACCAAATTAGTTTAGATTGGAATAATAGCATAATTAAAGGGTTTCAATTTGATGTTACATATAACGCTAAAGCTTTTTGGGTAGATCCTGCAACTACTTCCTATAATGTAAGTTATGATACGACTCCACGTTGGAAATTTGAGTATACTTTTGATGCTAATAATGTTAATTTTAATCAATGGGATTTTCTTGAATTTTGGTTTGTCTATCCTAATTATTTCGATGCAACTAATCTTACTAATCCAAGTTCAATAGATATTTATAATAATACCGAATCAGTCCTTGAAGATTTAACGAATTATGATAAAACAAATGTGTCACTAGCAAATGCTATTACTGGACTTTATACCTTAGATCTTATCTCTCCAAACGCCATTCATGATATGCATAGTTATATTGATTATTCGGGGAGAGCATGGGAAACAAATGGATTCATGTATGGTGATTCAATTACAGCTCAATTGGACATTCAAGGTGCGAATGGTGATGCACCATCAAATGGAATGGCTAGTGTTGTTTTATTTTACCCAGGTAATAACTCAAAATATCCCATTCCTCAAAGAGATGATAGTTCGGGTGTAAAAGAAGAGAAAGTTTTGATATATGATTTCGATAATGTCACTATTTTGAATGTTGATACTTCTGTACCTTTACTTGGTAAATATTATCTTGGATTTTTTTGGTCAAATGGTTCTGCGATTGGATGTAAGAAGTTAACCTTATACATAAATACATATGATGCTAACTTACAAGACTTCTTTTATGAACCTCTTCTTGAAAAGAACGTTCTAAGTGGAATTGTTGATAAAGTCTATGATAATTATTCCATTTTAATTGCTACTGTTAACGAAACCACTGGTCAGAATTTGTCTAATTTTTACGCAGTAAATCAATCTGATGTTAATCAAGAATATGTTCTTAATGTAAGTGGTGAAGAAGTCCCGATATTACTCAAGTCATTTCTACAAAATGAAACTATTCTGAATCCTGCTGAAAAGATTAAATTTACTATGACGCTTCAAAATTTGGATGAATTAATCGATTTAGACGTAAAGGTAAAGGTAAAATTAGTTGCTTTATGTAATGAGGAATGGATAATTGATGAAGTAACTTCACCAGTAGAAACTCTGAAATTAAAAGGAGACCCCTCTGGAGGAGATAGTAAAGAATTTACTGTAGAACTTGAAATTCCTGATTTTGAAGTAGATGGAACATGGTATGGTCTAAATGCTCCAATGAGAAAAGGTGGTGCAAAAACCATAACCGATATATATATTGGTGACACTCTAGTAGGAACGTATAAGAGTAACGATTATTCTCTTTTAATCAATGACACTGAAGATGTATTTGAAGGATATATTATTGCTCTGAAATATGATCAGGAAATAACAGGAGCTTCAATATTAAAGCCATTTGAAAGAGATGAATGTACTTACATTCCAGATTCTACTAAAGTTATAGTAAATATTTACGATGACAATTTCATGAGTAGTTATCGCCAAATTAATGCCTCTTTTGATATATACATGAACAGTGAATTCAGAAATGTACTTGTAACACCAGAAAACCCAATTCGAGGAAATATTCTGAATATAAGTTCAACCTTAACTACTGAGTTTGGAACCGAATTAGCAAATAAAAATGTTACTTGTCAATATGATGATACTGGTGAATGGATTAACATTACTTCACAACTAACAGATTCTAATGGTTCGACATTATTTGAAATTGATACTGTTGACCTTAACGACGAAGGAACGCTATTATTCCGTCTTATCTGGCCTGGGGATCAATACCTCCTGAATGTACCATATAATATATCCGTGGATTTATTACAAGATGTTATTAATGTTTCAATTTCACTACAAGGGGACCAGATTCAAATTTATCGAAATACAAAAGCTATTTTTATCATAAGCTTGGAGAATTTAGGGTCATATGATGTCAAAATTGCGAATATTACAATTGATGTAAATCCAAATTTACCAAATCAAATCATTGAGATAAATACCTTTTTACTCAATCAATTCTATTCCGGGCATAAAACATCGTTCATAATTGAAGTTGATGTTTCTTCAATAACTCAATTTTCGCTATCTGTTTCAGCTGATGTACAGAATCTCTTAACAAAAGAAGTAATTGCTATTCATTCTTCTGAATCATTCGAAACTTTTGAAAGATCTTTGTTTGATTACATAATGGATTATTTTATATTGATAATGTTTGCAATATTTGGGCTTTTAGCACTGGTAACAATTTTGTATATCAAAAAGACAAAGAAAGATATTGAAACTCCTATTGAGGAACCATTAAAGAAAAAAACCCGTAGAGGAAAATATCTCAGTGTTTCAGAAATACCAACCAAACCTTTAGAAGCAGAGAGCGAAAAAGAAT
>Ga0307419_10000019_pt1 | contig 50917 bp, 45 predicted proteins | sample SalMarWE160230MG_2_FD_202512 | JGI IMG/M metagenome (GOLD analysis project Ga0307419, IMG submission 202512) | Salt marsh sediment microbial communities from the Plum Island Ecosystem LTER, Massachusetts, United States - WE1602-30 | ecosystem: Environmental > Aquatic > Marine > Intertidal zone... | reverse complement strand
TGTATAAATAATGGTAAAAGGAAATTTTGATAAGCAAGTATTAACCAGATTCGTTCAAACAGAATGTAAAAGACAATTGTTTTTGGATTTATCTCAAACAAGACCTAAACTCTGGAGAGATCCCAATAGGTTGCTCGTAGACCCTAAAATTATTCGAAGAAGCTCAGATAATCTAATAAAATTAGGTCAGCGATATGAACAATTAGTTTATAAACATTTAGTTAATTTCAAAGGTGCAATATATCAATTGGATTCGAAGAATAAGGTTAAAAAATCTTATCTTAAACCAATTATATTACTAAACCTATATAACCAGAATGACCAAGATTCCTTTTTATTATTAGAACATCAATATCGTATTCCTCCGAGTTTTTATTTCAATCATTTTTTCGATCGATCCAAAACTAGCACAATTCCTTTTTATTGGTCAAAACAACGACCGGATATAATGGTTATTAGTCGTGAAAAGGATTTAACAATTCAAATTAATGAACTTTTAACAGATGGCACAATCCGTACAGTCCCAAAAGAAGAGCTTAAAACAAGATATAGCATATCAATCATTGATATTAAAAATATCAGAGATGAAAATATTGGAAAGAAGCAATTCATTGAAATTTTATATTACATGTTAACTTTATCTCACTTCTTAAAAGAAAATCAATTATCATCTAAATTTTTTGTAAACATTGATTTTAACGGAATTCTTGCTCGTTTAAATGAACAAAATATTCTAAAGATAAAAACCGTTGAAGATCTCATCTCTGAAATTATAAGTGTAGATTGGGAAGAATCAAATATAATAATTAAAGATTTAATCTCTCAAATAAAGAATTTATGGAAACTTACACCCTGTGCGATTGACGAAATCCCTGTTAATATTCAACCAAACTGTGGATTCTGTTATTTTATTGAGGATTGTAAAGATTCACTCGGGAAGGATAAAAAAAAACCTTCTAGTGAATGGGATCTAGCGTTAATTCCTTATACTACTATGTCTATTGCTCAGCAATTAAGAAATGATTATAACTTTTCTACAATAGGAGATGTAGCGGCGAAAGTTAGAACGATCCAGACGAGAGATACCCCTAAACCAATCTATTCTGAGTTACCCCTATTAGAACTAAAAGCTAGAGCACTAATTGAAAATAAAATTATAAAACCAAAACCGGGGGATATTCATGCATATTCCATACCAAAATATTCAACAATTGGAATAAATTTCGCAGTAGAAACCGATCCAGCAAATCAAAGAGTTTATGCTGCAGGATTATTTCTCTTTATGTCTGTTTTTTCTAAATCTCCATTTAGACGAATATATGATAATTGGTGGAGAATCTGGAAAGAAGGATTAGAAGATTCAAAATCCAATGAAGAAATCAAATTGAAATTAAATGAACATCTGATTCATGAAATACCAATCCATATAGTAGATAGGTTTCGTGAATATCTAGAAAAATTAAATCTTTTCAAAACAATATATCTCGCTGGTGATAAAAAGGCAGATGGAACTTTAAGAAAACAAACTGTGGTAATATATCAATTTGCAAATATCAATGAGGGTGATTCTGATGAAACCGAAGGAAAATTCGCAGAGATAATTATTTTAAGGTTATATTATCTCTTGGAAATGTGTAATATAGTCGAAAATTATGTGATAATTGATGCAAAAGAGGCGGGGAGATATTATGGTCCCTCAACAAGTTTATTTTACTGGTCTAAGAGACAATTGAATAATTTCCAAGATATGCTTGAAAGAAATATAAATCATATTATCAATATTCAAGAAGTAGCTATTGCCTTTGATGCAATAATTTCATTATTTACACCTTCAGATTCTGAAGTGGCTCACCCTTATCAACATAAAAAATTATTTAATGTACAAGAATTTGCAGAATCAGTTTTTGGTTTTCCAAGTATTATCACATATACATGGCATAAAATAGCTAAAAAAGAATTTAAAACTCATGCTAATAAGAAGTATTGGATTCAACATTTTAATTACATGGACTTTAATAACTGGTACGATTACATTTTAGAGGAGGATGACGAAAAGAAAAAAGAGAAAAAAAAAGAAATAATCAGGCAAGTCATGTTTAAAGTCCGAACAATTAACTCTCTGAGAAGTAAATTTCAAGGTCAATTCAGTAATATTATATCCAAGAATGTAAGAGTTATTAATAAAACTCAATTTAACAGTATTTTTTTAAGTCCAGAATTTCACCCAATTAGTCAAGTATGGTATTTATTTTCCAAATACACTGGTGCAATGGAGGAAATGGATACAGAATATTTCCGAACTACTTTTCCCGAATTTAGTATCGGAAAATTAGCAGCTGCTAAAGTGGAAGATCTAAGGATTTGGAGCCCTACAGGAAAGAAAAATATATGTGATTTTAAAATTACCTCGTTATCTAGTAATATGAATATTAATCCGGGAGATCGAGTATATTTACTACCCGATAATGAAAGAGATACAAAGACAATACAAAAATTGGAACAATGGAAAATTATCATCAAGGAAATGGTTTGGGATCCTAAAATTAATGGATATTATATCTTTTCACAAGAAACGAATAGTAAAAGGTTAGATGAATATAAAGGAATTGAAAACCATTTTTCATGGTTTATATATCACACGTCATTGGATGTTTGGTCAAATAAACTATATAATAAAAATGGATTATTAGAGCGATATAATTTGGGTAAATCTTGGTTGGGATTTAGACTCTCTTACTTGTGGAATATAAGATCAAAGCAAGAGTTATTTTGGCCTTATAATTGGGAATTTTCGACTCCTTCTGTTTATTTATATCTCCCAGAAATATTATCTTCTCTCACAACTAATCCCTCTAAAGATCTCAGTTCAAAATTAATCACTCCAATAAATCCTATCCCTGATGAGTCTCAAATTATTGCAATAAACAATTCTTTAAATCACGTGATTTCAGGAATCCAAGGACCTCCTGGAACTGGAAAATCTCAAACGATTGCAGCTCTTATAGATGAATATTATGAGAGATGTCTGCTTAATGGAAAAAAAACCGTTAGAATCTTGATATCTTGTTTTTCTTATGCGGCTTTGAAGGTTGTTTTGGATAAAATTCGAATAGGGAAAGATGCTTCTAATAATCCTACTAAATCCTCATACTTACAATTAGTATATTTAAGATCTGAATATCAAAAACAAATTGAATCAAAAAAGGGATGTAGAGATGTTGATGATTTGCTCCGAAAGGGATCCACTTGGAAATTAAATGGAACCTCACGAACAGTAACAAATAAAATTCATCTAGAAGAATCACTTGAGGAAAGTTTTATTATATTTGCAAATGCTCACCAGTTATATCATTTAGTGGAAAGGGTGAATCCAGAATTCTCTTTTGATTTGGTAATCATAGATGAAGCAAGTCAAGTTCCTATTCATTATTTTCTCTCAAGTTTACAATTCATTATAAAAAAAAACCTTAAGTTAAAAACTATAACTCCTCCTGGGGAACCTGGTACTTTAATCAGAGATCGGAGCATTATTGAGGAACTTGTGCTCGAAACTAAGCTCGATTCAGAAACATTATCAAAGGTCATAATCGTAGGGGATTATAATCAATTACCTCCTGTACAACCAATTAAACCCCCTAAAAACTTAGAGATTATCTTAGGCAGTCTATTTACTTATTACGTCAGACAACAAAAGATTTCTAATGTTCAATTGAAAGTAAATTATCGTTCACATCAAGATATTGTTGATTTTACCTCTGCTTTATTATTATATGAAGATATTAATCCATGTAAGGAAAATGCGCAAAAATTGTTGGAGGGAAAAATCAAAATAGAAGAAGAACCTTGGATTAAAATTGTACTAGATCCACAAAAAGTTGTTTCTGTTATTTTACATGGAAGAGAATATGAAATTGGAGTAAGTGCTCTTGAAGCAAAATTAGTAACTGAACTCACTGTCAGTTATTTTAATATGATAAACCCAAAAACCGAAAAAGAAGAAATTCAATTCTGGAAAGAAAAATTGGGAGTTGTCGCGCCGCATAATGCTCAAGGGCGTTTGATCATTAGAAAAATATTTGATAGATTAACTGAAGATAAAAATCGATTAACAAATTTAGAAAATCAAGAATTAATGAGGAGATTACGAAATACTGTTTATTCAGTTGAAAAATTCCAAGGATCTGATCGAGATTTAATCATAGCTTCATTTGGATTGTCAGATAAAGATCAACTAGATGCCGAGAGTGAATTTATTTATAATTTAAATAGGTTTAATGTATTAACCTCTAGGGCTAAATATAAACTAATATTAGTAATGAGTAAAAAGTTTCTTGGATTCATACCAAATGATAGAACTATTATGACACAAGCAGCTCAAATTAGGAGATATGCATTTTCCTTTTGTAATGAGGAAATCTCCATTGATATAATCAATGAAAAAGAGGAAAAAGAAACAATAGTGTATAGATATAAAAATTAAAAAAATTAAATGATTATAATGGAACCGATAAAATTCATTCATATATCAGATATTCATCTCGGTAAGAGACAATATAATTTGAAAGAGAGATATAAAGACTATTTTCGAGCATTTAAATGGGTTTTGGATTTTGCTATTAGTAAAAAAGTAGATTTTTTATTAATCTCGGGAGATCTTTTTGACAACAAAAATATTAATCCCTCTGTATTGAGTGATGTTTTTTACTTAATTAGGGATTTTAAAGAAAGAAGCTCTTCAGAATTAAATAAAGAAATTCCAATAGTATGTATAGAAGGAAATCATGATAATCCTGTTTATAAAACCAATTCATGGATGAGTTTTTTGGCCGATTTAGATCTAATTATATTGCTCGCTGGAGATTATGATAAGGATAGTAAAAAATTATCTTTTCAACCATATTCTACATCAAACCATAGAGGTGGAATGATCCAAATTAAAGATGCCATAATTTATGGACTTCCTTATTATGGCAGTTTTACTAAACACATATTTCCCGCAATTTATCAAGCAATTCCTAAAAAAAAGGATAAATTTAACATTTTAATGATGCATTTTGGTATTGAAGGGCAAGATAAATCAAAACCGGGAGTTGAATTAACACCTAATCTTAAAAAATTACATGATAATATTAATTATCTAGCTTTAGGACATTATCATAAGAATTATATGTTAGAAGAACAAGAACAGTGGATATATAATCCAGGAAGTTTAGAATTGAATGATCTTACTGAATTATCTTTTAATAGAGGCGCATTTTTAGCCGAAATATCTGGAAGTGAATATTATCAAAAAGATTTAAAATTTATAGAATGCGATAATGGGAACAAAGATCCTAATAGAATTCCAAACAGAGAATTTTTCCAAATCCAATCAATTGATATTACAGGAGAAAGTTCTTTTGAAGGTGCTATAGAACATATACTAAAAAAATTGAAGCAATATGGATTACCACTTCGAGATATAAATAAAGAAATTAATAAGAGTGATTTGAACTGTCCAATCGCAACCTTTAAAATTATTGGAGAAGTGGGTTTTTCTCGTTTAGAAATCAATTTAAACAAGCTAAAAGAAGAGATAATCAAGAAATATGCTGTTTTAGATGTTCGAGTATCTTCTAAGGATTTATTTTCTGCAATAGATTTAATAAAAATTGAAGAAGAAGATTTAACTATTGAAAAAATTGAACGACTCGTGTTTAGCGCATTAATAGATCAAAATGAAGATTATAAACCCCTAAAATCAGAAATCCTTAATTTATTAGATGATTTTAAAGCTGAATTGATATTAAAAGGACCAAATTACGCAAAACTTAAAGAAGAACTGATTCAATGGAGTAATTTAAATATTAAAGATTTTAAAAATTTAGATATAGCCAATAAAAAACCCATCGTAGATAGCTTAGAGTCATTTGATCTTAAGGAAAAAGTAGATAAAAATGAAGAAAAAGAAATTGATATCGAAGAAGATAAAGGATTTAGTGATTATGATGAGTTCGATGATCTTGATAATTTTATTGATGATGGATTTGATGAATCAGGAGATGATTAATAACTATGATAATAACAAAAATAGAACTTGAAAATATAGCAACACACAAGTCCACTGTTATAGATTTTCAAGATGGTTTAAATGTGTTGCTTGGTCAAAATGGTACAGGTAAATCTACAGTTCTAAATATGATTGGATATAATTTATTTGATTTCTTACAAGGAAATCAAGGAAGTTATATACGTGATGATGTTTTAAACCACACAAATCATGGAATTGTGAAAGTTTGGATTGTAGGATTAAACGATGATCAATTTATAATTTCTAGGACAATTGGAAAACAAGCAAACATTATTGAAGTCTCTGATGCTAAAACAGGGACTTTATTAACTAGTATTAATGATAAATCAAGCTTACAACAATGGTTAAAGACTCAAATCGGTTTAAAACCAGAATTTAATTTATCAAAACTTTTTAATACATCGGTTGGTGTTCCTCAAGGAACTTTTACTGAACCTTTTCTAAGAGCACCTCAAGGTAGAAAAGACTTTTTTGACCCTATCTTACAAGTAGATGTATATCGGTCTATGTGGATGAAAATAAAGGGCATACAGAGTTCAATTTTAGAAGATATTCATCAATTTGAAAAAGATGCTGAAAAATTAAAAGGTTTTTTGATAAATAAGGATGAGTTATTAGATAAAGCTAAAAATTCAGAAGAAAAATTAGATAATTTTCAAAAAAGTAAAACTGAATTGGAAATTCAATTGAAGAAGGTAAATGAGAAACATGATCATTTAACAAATCTAAAATCAGAACTAGATCAACTTATTCAATCAACCAAAGAATTAGTAGTAAATCGAAATGAGATAGTCTCCAGGCTTGAAGAGAAAAAGAAATCTCTAAAAGAAGCAACCGAATCTAACGAACTATGTCTCAAAACTAAAAAGAATTATGAAGAATATGAGAAATTATCTCAAGAAATGAATAGAATAAGTGATGTCATTGAATTAGATTCAAAAATTGAAATTATTCTTAAAGATGTTAATAAAATTGAATCTTCAACAAAAGAATTAGATACATATACTATTGATTATCACAAAGATTTAGAATTACAAAAGAAAATTGAAAAACAACAAGAATTAATATCAAAAATTCAAAATGATAAATTACAAATGAGTAAAATCAGAGAAAATTATACGTCTCTTAGTAAGGATATTAATGATAAAGAGAAAGCTTTAACCAAGTATTCCCAAATTAAATCAAAACTTACTGATCTTGAGAAAATTTCCGAAAATCAAAGAATTTTAGAAAATGAAATTATTAAGTTAGAAGCTGAATTGAATCAATTAAAAATGAATAAAGAACATTCCAAAAATGGAAAATGTCCTATTTTGAATGAACAATGTAAAAATGTTAAAGATAAATCGCTTGAACAGATTTTTGAAAAGAAAATCAAGGAATTGGAGATAAGACTTCATCCAAACAAAAAGGAGTTTCAAGCTAATGAACAAAAATTAGTAGATTTTGAAAGAATTAAAAAAGAATATGAAGATCTAAGGGAATCATATCTTAAATTAGAATTATATAAAAATCAGAAACTAAATTTAGGACGCGATATCCAAGAAATTAAAAATAATCTAAAAGATGAATCAAATGAGAGAGAGATTTTAACTAAATTGAAGAAAAATAAGGCTTCTTTAGAGTTAAATGTAAACCAATATCACATCTTAAAGGATAAGTTTGAAAATACTCTGCCGAAATTAAATGATGCGCTTAAAAAATTACAAAATGAAAAAGAATCCCTTGTAGAAAGCTTAGGATTTACGAAAAAAGCTAAAAAACCTTCTGAAGACTTTTTTACGACATTTGAATCTATTACTGATAAAATGAACAAAATACGAGAAGATCATGACATATTTCAAATGAATGAAAAACTAGGGAATCGCTTGCCTGAATTAACCTCTCTTGCAGAGGAACTGGAGAAAAAATTAAAAGAAGCAAATGATAAACTAAAAATCGAGGAAGTAACTAAGGAAAGAATTGAAAAATCATTTGATATGGAGGAATATAATATAATCACAATGAAAAAAGAGGAAATTAATAAATCATATATCAAAATTGAAGAAAACATTAAAAATGAAAGAAGTAATTTTGAAGAGTATTCACAACAAATAGACATTATGTTGATAAAAGAGCAAGAATTAACTCAAATTGATGACAAATTAGAAAGTTTAGAATTCTTGGAGAAATTTATTGATACAATTAGGACTTGGTATAAAGAAGCATCTCCCAAAATTACTGAATCGCTTCTAAAACGAGTAAACTTAATCGCTTCAGAGATTTATCGCGATCTTTTTGAAAGTGAAAATATTGAATTAAAGTGGGAGAATGATTATAATGTCAAAATTGAGACCATTAATAGCACAAAGGAATATCGTCAATTATCTGGTGGAGAACAAATGGCCGCTGCTCTTGCTATACGTCTTGCTATTCTAAAAGTCCTTACTAATGCAGATTTTGCATTTTTCGATGAACCTACTACAAATTTAGATAAAGATAAACGTAGTAATCTCGCAAAATGCATACATAATATCAAAGGCTTTCGTCAAATATTTGTAATTTCACATGATGATACGTTCGAAGAGAATGCTGAAAATGTCATTAGATTCACTAAGGATGAAAATGAAATTACTCACGTGCAATTTTTAAGCAACTAAATTAGGAGCTTTTTATATTTATTTCCTTTTTATATTTAGATTTTTTTTAAATAAATTACGATGTAATAGAGTCTCCATAACTTTTTATATCAAATCCACTCGTTATTCCTTAGCGAAAATGAAAAAAATCATTTTTTTAGTAATTGGGTATTTGATATTACTGATTATTATTTTCATTACATACATAATAATTAAGAAAAAAAGAGACAATGTAAGAGAAAAAAAATCAATTAATTTATCTTCTCAATCCGTTCAAAGCAGCAGTTATTTGTGTTTGGATGGACATTTAGTCAAATCCAAAGGTGAGCTAATTATTGATAATTATTTGTATTTGCTTAAGATAGAACATTATTATGAGAAATCCATCAAGATTTATGGTTCAAAAATCAAATATGATTGGTATCTCCCAAAATACGATATTTATATGGAATATTGGGGTTATGGAGGTAAAAAATATGAAAAAAGAAAAAAAGAAAAATTACGATTGTATAAAAAAGCCAATCTGCAACTAATTTCAATAGAAAATTACATGTTTCACAACATCTACTCAGAAATCGATAAAAAATTAAAAAAGTTTATCAACATAAAAAATCTAAAATACCCAATCAATTTTAACCAAATTTTTTATAATTATGGAACCCAAATGGATGAAAGGATTTAAATTATCTCCCTATTTTAAGAAATTTTCAAAAAGATCATAAACTTTTTCTAAAATATCTATATTAGGTAAAAATGTAAGCCTAATATGACCTTTTCCAAAATTTCCAAACCCTGAGCCATAAACCGAGCAAACACCAGTTTCTTTTAATAGATCTATGGCGAAATCTTTGTCATTATCCCAACGATCAAATTCATCAAAATCGATTTTAGGAAATAAATAAAAAGCACCATTTGCATTTACACAATTAATCCCTTCAATTTTACGGATTCTATTATAGGAATAATCTCGTCTTTCTCTTAATTTTCTCACTAACTCCTGTGTATGATTGCTTTTAGTCTTAAAGATTTCAATGGCAGCATACTGAGCGATAGAACTGGCAGATAAGCGTGCTCTCGCCATTTTTGCCATTCCCTCTTTAAGTTCGTATAATTTATTTTCAGGATCATGATAATATAGATAACCGAGTCTCCAACCCGTCATGAGATCAGATTTAGAAAAACCATTCATCCCAATTATTGGAACATCTTTACTAAGTGATGCTGGAGATACATATTCCTTTTCATATGTAATTTGATCATAAATCTCATCCGAAATAATTGGTAAATTATATTCACCAGCTAAATCTATTATTTGTTTGACTTTTTTTTCAGAATATAACACTCCTGTGGGATTATTTGGAGAACAAATAAGAATTGCTTGGGTCTTTTCATTGATTTTTTTGCGAATATCCTCAATATTTGGATCCCATCCCTCTTTTTCATCCAATTCATATTCGATGGGAATTCCATCATAAAATCTGGTGTTATTGATATATAACGGATATGTTGGACCAGGTATGAGAAGCTCTTCACCTCTCTCTATCAAAGCTGCAAGAAGAAAATAAATTCCTTCTGTGACTCCAGCAGTTATTAAAATATCTTCAAAATCTACATTTAAATTTTTATTCTTCTTCATAAAATTACTAATTTCTTTTCTTAGTTCAATTACCCCTAAAGATTCAGCATAAAAATTCTTCCCATCACGACTGACTGTAGCTAAAGCTTCGGAAATAAAAGGAGGTGTTATAAAATCATATTTTAATGGATCTCCAATATTTAAATGGTAGATTTTTTTTCCTGTTTGTTCTAATTGATGCGCTATCACTGCGATATCTCTTATAGCATATTCAATATCATTTACTCTTCTAGAAATCATATTTTTCACAATTCAAGAGGAATTCAATTAATTTTAGCATGAAAGGTTATAATAATTGTTATAATTATGACTTTCATTTAAATTAGATTATAACAAAAAGGAGTAAAAAGAAGTGAGAATAAATTAAAGTTGAAATTCTCTATTTCTTAATTTTGAAACTAGATGCCCTCTTGAGAGCAGCTGAATTCCAAATTGAGAACTATAATCGCGAGAAAAGTCTGTACTGATGTTACACACCATTATACCTCCTTCTAATTCAGGAACATCAATACATGCTTTATGTAATTGTCTTAATTGGGTGATTGAGATTTCTCTTTTCCAATCTCTGATAAATATTCCAAATCTACCAAATTTGCCACTTTTAACTACAGCACTGAATGTCCATATCTTTCCTGAATTCCCTTTTAGAGTTGTGGGACCTTTTTCAAAATTATATTTCTCAGAAAATACTTTTTCTGCTAATTCTTCTAAAGAGGCATCTGAAAATTCCATTTTATCACATCATTTTTATTTAAATATATTTAACTTGTTATATTTAAATGTTATTTTTAATATTATGCGTGTAAATCTTAAAAATATGTAATATGTGGATGATACATGCAAAATATATGTTTATAAAGAATTGATATATGTTTCCGACATTATTTTTTTTTCACTTGATAGATTATCCCAATACTTTAAAACACTCCTAATAATTGGTAAAGAGGATAATATCCATCAACTTCCGACCCTTGAGATTTTAAAAATTTTAACAAATTTTTTTGCAAAAATTGGATTATTTCAAGAGCAACTAAATCACACGTGTTTTTACATTCAAAATAGTCATTAGGAAGATATTTGCATTCAGCATTTACTCTAAGACAAAAATTTTTCATTTGAAATGATAATCCTTCAGCAGATAGAATTTCAAGATGATCCCATCCATCTTTAAATCCTCCTATGCTACTTGGAGGCACGGATTTAATATTATTTTTTAAATTTTCCAATAAAATAAGAGATTCTTTCCCTTCTCTCATCCCTATTCTTTCAATTACATTACTTAATTCTTTTCTTGCTTCTAATTGACATAGGAAATTGTATTTTTGAAAAAGTTTTTCAGCTTCTAATGTTTTCTCTGGATCCAATATTTTCCACCCAGACAATTTTTTACAATTAATGCTCTCATTTTTTAGATTTGAAAAATTGCTAGGATAAATCCAACATTGTGGTGGTTTTATTCCTGAATTATGAACTTTACAACCATTAATTTGTTTGTCAAAAAAAAAGCATTTTCCAGTTTGTTCATCAAATCTTAGATGAAAACTAAAAATATTGCTTCGTACGAAATCATTTTCAGTAGCTAGAGATTGATTTATGTACTCTTCTGCAAGAACCTTTGGTACATCAATTTTGATTGAACAACAATCCCCTTTACATAAATTCGGATTTGTGCAATCAGGTCCTTCAATCGCTTCTTTCATTAATTTATTGAACTTCCGAATGATGACCCAAAATAGCTGGTTATGAGGCATTATCAAGATATCAATATTATTATCAATATAAAACATAAAAATATCTAGATTTCCTTAAGTTTATATTTTTGAATTTTATTATTTATTAAATACTTCTTTTTCATTAGAACTATAGAATCATACCATTATATAAATAATATTAAAGGTTTTACTAATGTCTGATTTAATTGTTGTAGATATTACTGAAAATGAGAAAGTTCTACTAGATGGATCTTTAAATTTAAAAGAAATAACTGGAAATGGAAAACTGATAATAAAAAATCCTTCACAAAAAAGCAGACTCTGGAATTTAATTTGTGACTTAAAAGAAATAGTAAATACCACAATTTCTGAGAGAGAACTAAATGCAGGAATCTTAAGTCCCGCACATGAGTATGTGGAGCAGTATGAAATAAAAAACCTCAAGAAACCTTCGTTGAACGTTATGGAAACATTTTACACGGATATTAACAATGGAGAGAAAGTGAACAATACATTTCTTTTTGATTATGATAACCGGTGCAAATTAAAATTAACTCTTACTAATCCATTAGATCATGTCATATCTAATATCAAATTACAAAGGGAAATTCCCGAGTTTTTTCAAGATATTGATATCATTACTCCTAGGTTAGGGGTTGCAGGACTTGTAGAGGATAGTGGATTACGTTTCTTAAATTGGGATATTGTGTCTCTTGATGGACATCAAGTTGTAGAATTAGAAGTTCTTTGTATAGTAAATGTTTCCGATAAGAACCAAAAAGCTTTAGGTGATTTAAACGTAGCGTATTTAGTTAACAACTATAAATTAACCCTTTTAAACCCTGAAGTAAGAGGTTTAACGGATTCATTGAGTGGAATAGATCGTGATGAGGGATTGCAACCTGGGACGTGGGATTGCACGGTAGAATTTATCAATGAATCTGAATTTCAAGTTAGATTAGAAGATGTAAATGTTTATCAAAAAATAACTACTGGTTCAGAAACTGTCGTTTCTCAAACACCTAATAGATTATTAAACCCTGAACAAATTTGGGATTTCAAATTTAAAGTAGATTCAAAAAATGTTCCAGAATTAAGTTCTACAATAGAATTTACACCCTTATTTGTAGTAATCACTCGATTAGTAGGAGAAATTAATAAAGAATCTACGGTGTATAACGTATTAAGCGCAACAGTTGATAAATTAATTAATCCTCCAGAAGTTGATGCTTATGCAAATACAGATATGACAATAACTAATACTATTGTAAATAATGGAACAAGTCCAATTGATATCATTACTATTACAGACGAGATTCCCGTAGATTTTATCCCCCCCCTTCTGAGTGAAATTAAAATTAAGTTAGGCGATATTGATATTAGTTCTCGAACTGATTTTACACGAAAATTTGAAATAATTCCTGATAATCAAAGTCCGGATACAACTCATAGTGTTTATATCGAACTATTTAATTTAACTCGCGAATTTAATTCGAATACAAAATTAGAACTGACATATCCATTGATAGCACGAAATCCACGACCTCCTACAGAAACTCGCTACATAACACCTATCAAAATTGAGATTAATAGTGCTGTTGAAGGAAAAATTTTCACTAAAATGCCAGTAGTAGAACCAGAAATCAGGATCAAATATGTCAAGAGAAATCTTAAAACGCTTAAAAGTATTAAACCTGGTTTAACTGAAGGAGAATTTTCAATTTCAGTTAGGATTCAAAATAAAGGAAATGTCGAATTAGAAAATATTTTAGTAAAAGAAAAAATTCCCCAGGGATTTGAGTTAGCAGAGATTAATTTAACGTCCTATGACTTAAAAACAGGCGATGATGGTAGTGAACTTCAAATTAAACTCGATGAACTTAAGGGAAACGATTCTGTTGTTATAGATTATAGTTGTTCAGGTCAAACTGAGTATCCCCGATACGAACCCGAAGTAATTGTATTGGGAAGAGAAACTTCGGAAGGATCAACCAAATCAGAATTGAATCAATCAACGGCTAATAAAGAAGCTATAAGCTCGATTTCTCAAGAAAAAAAGGCACATCTAAATGATCTCTTTAGAGAAATATTTAAAAAAGTAGATCAAACAGTAAAAGGTAATGAATTTGGAAAATTTATCGAAGAAATGCGAGATGAATTTCCATCAGGACCTATCCTTCACCAATTTATGCAATTTGCGAAAGAAATTAAAACAACAGCTGCTGAAAAAGTTATTGTTGGATCGTTGAGAGAAGAAATACTTTCCAAATTAAATGAATTTAAGGACAAGTATGCTTAATAAATTGTTTATTTCCTTTTATTTTGTTATTTTTAATCATATCAAGACCATTTTTTAGATAGTTAAATTATTAATATTAACAGATCACAACATTGATTGTTTAACTTGCATGCTCGAGAAAGATATCTTGCAATTTTTGATGACATTCTTCGTTTAAAGCTCGATAAAGTACCAAAATTCGTTCAATATGTCAGAAATGAATTCATTACAAAAAATCAAACTGAATTTATACTAAATTCATTAAATATTCCCATAAAAAATAATTATTTTGCTGTTCCTTATCACCTCGGTTTTGATGCAATCTTTGCTCCATTTCCTTTAAGTGTAAAGGTTAAAAATATTAAAATTGAGAAAAAAAATGGTACTACATTACGGATTGGAGAAGATGGACAGTCAAAAAAAAGAGAAACTGCCTACTATGAAGGTGGATTCATTCATTCCTTAGAAACTTTAGATAAACTTAGATCAAATATGAAGATCATCGATAGGAGTCAAGCAATTTTAAAAACTCTAAGGATTTATGAAAGTTATAGCAATAAGATCTTTCCTATATTGATGGTAGATGGTATTTTCGATCGGATTTGGAAAAGCATGGGAATGGATACTTTTAGCCGGCATTTTAGAAAAAAAACTAGATTATATCAAGAATTGATCAAATTTTATGCTGAAATAACTCGCATAAATATTGAAGGGTTAATTAATGCAACGGGTAATCGTGGGAAAATTGTAAATATATTGGATGATGTTGCATTTAAAGGTAGGACAATTATATCTCCAGAGCGGTGGAATCAAGATTTTTCCCCTATTTACCGTAAAATAACAGAAATAATTGAAGATGGTGGGTTAATTCCCCAATTACATTCGGATGGAGATGTAACGGAATTAATCCCCTCTATTATTAGAGCGGGTTTTCAGGGATTGCAGGGTTGGGAAGGTGGATGTGATCCTTATTATATAAATGATCATTTTCCCAATTTTGTTGTAATTGGTTTCGGTGATGTCAGTCACGTTCTCCCTTATGGAAATAATGAACAAATTATACAGCATGTTAAAGATCTAATGAACGCTTTTAAAGAAAATCATCATTTTATAATAGGACCAAGCACAGTCATCCATGAGAAAATACCATTAAAAAATATTAAACTCTTTATCTCTTCTGCTGAAAAATTTGGCAAGTATTGAAAATTTTTTTAATCACTCAAGATTAATAATAACAGCCTTCATAAAAGTACCTGATAAAAATGTCAATTATCATTATAATAGTTATTATCTTGATTTCCTCTTATTTCCTTGAAGTTTCCTCATATATCTCTCAGCTAATCAATTTTAAAAATAAATCTTATGACAAGCTAATGACTCGAGGTAAATTTTTTCAATATTTATTCCTAGTAACTTTATTAATCATCACGTTTTTCACTTCAAATATCTTTCAGTCCTTTTTTCCCGAGAATTTGAGCTATTTCCATAATCTTTGGGGTTATTTTTCTCTCATTGGAATAATATTCATCATTGGAGGATCAAGAATCATGCATTTAGCAACAAAATTATTGCACCAAGAAATGGGTAAATTGATAACAAAAAGGATTTATAAAACGACGAGACATCCGATATACTTGGCTTTAATCTTAATTTCATTCGGAAGTGCGATTATTCTCGACTCTGTAGCTGGAATATTGTTGATTCCCTTAAATACGGGCGTTTTAGAGATATTATCTTCCTTAGAAGAAAAGTATGTATTAACAGTAAAATTTCAATCTCATTATCATAAATATAAAGAAACAGTTCCTTCCAAATTATTTCCAAATCCTTATAATTATCTTCTGATAATCATTTCAATTCTAACTACCTATGTCGGAATTTTAAATTTAGTGTAATTTTTTTAATTGTTTAGCAACCATTTTTTGAAAATTTTCTATTTCATGCAGATGTTCGTCGAGGATTTTGATTTTCTCAGTTTTATAATTCTCTTTATAAATATTCTTCTTTTCTAATTCTAACCAAGCTTTATTCTGGTTTATAAGGTACTTTAAAGATTTTTCCATGTCTCCGACTTCAATTTTAATTGTATCTTTTGAGTTTTTGATCATTTGGAGAATTAAATCAAAATTATTAATAGAATTTAACCAGTTTTTCAACCCTTTATCATGCTTCAATCCTTCAATTGATTGATGCATAAACTCTAAAAATGCAATATATATATTAACGGGTTTCATTTCACTTGCTTTTCCAGAAATCTCAGATTTTCTTACTAGATCAAAAGTATTAGTAACGTATTTTAGTGAGATTTTGTTTTCTTCAGATGCTTCATTTTCATTATCCTCTTTTTCCAAAACTTCATGGTCAGTAATCAATTGGAATTCATCAATTTCTAATTGTGTGATTAAAGGAGTGAATCTTACTTGTAATTGTTCCTCCGCGAAATATTGATCCGAATCTCTTATGATTTGTGTATAGGTTTGTATTAGGTCTTCGCCAATAGGCGCAAATAAAACACCATGCTCAGGATCTAATTGGTTTAATAAAGAATAAATTCTATGTGTTTTGATTGAACCGGTCACTAAAATTTTTTGCCAAGGCTTTAATTCTGGTAATCCCTCTAAAGGATTTTTAACAATTACTTCAATGTTCTTTTGAAGATTTATTTTCGACAGGTTTTTAGATGTTATTTTAGCAATAAGCGAATTTGCTTCAAGAATTTTTATTTTCCCTTCAGGTGCTAATTGATGAGCAAGTGCAGCTATATAACCGCTTTTTGCTCCAAGAATGAGCAAGTCATCATCATCTTTTAACATTAAGTTTTGAATCATGATTGTTATCATGTGAGGTGCACTAATTGTTCGAATGTTTTCTGGATTTGCTTTATCAAAATAGAAAAGAGAAGGAGTATCATCATATATTTTGGAGAATTTAATGCATCTTTTTGGGATAAACTCCCTAAGAGGTAAGGTTAAAAATGCCTTAAACAATCTAATATCCTTTAAATACCCCGCATTAATCAAATGATTTAGTAAACGGATTTTGGCTTTAAAATAAATATTATTTTCCATATTTTTTAGGAATTATCGAATTGTAAATTAATGATGAATCGAATTTTTATATATATTTTTATAATAAAAAATTAATATAGCATAATATTTATGATAAAAAATTAATATTCATATAGTAATTCTTATCAGTCTCTCCCTACTCATGATGGTCCTTGAAATTAAAAGTATAAGACAAGCGAGATTAACATTGTCTTTGATCACAATAAACATCATCCTCTTTTTTACGTTAAATAATTCACTATATATCGAATATTTCTATAACTTGGTTTTAATAAATTCAAATGTCATTGACCAAAATGAGATCTGGAGACTTTTTACTTCAATGTTCATGCATGGTGACCTTAATCACCTGATATCAAATATGTTTGGTCTATTGATATTTGGTACCTATATTGAACAATCTTTCAGTAAAATAAAATATCTTTTTATTTATATAATCTCAGGATTAATTGGAAATTTATTCACTTTACTGCTATATCCAGGTAATGTTATTAGCTATGGGGCATCAGGAGCAATATTTGGGATTATTGGAGTAGTGGCCGTAATCATTTATATTGAAGGAGACAAATTTTTTTTACTATTAGCAACTCTTTATTTATTATACTTTATCGCATCTTCCTTTGCACCGGGTATAAACTTGTGGGCTCACTTATTTGGGTTAGCATCTGGTAGTATTTTTGCTTTAGTTAATCATTTTATAGAAGTAAAGAATCAGAAGAAGTGATCATACTTTTATTTTTTTTTCTTTGAGTGCTAATTCCATGGAGAAATCTTTAGGGCATAAAGATGTAATTGGGCAGTTTTTGCATTTTGGGCGATTTGGTAGGCACGTTGATTGACCAAATCTAACAAAAATTCGATTTATTCTTATCCATTGATCTTTTGGAATAATGTGTTTTAACGATTCCTCAGTCTGTTCAGGTTTAAGGGTTTTAACCCAACCCAGTCTATTTGAAATCCTATGAACGTGAATATCAACAGGAATAGCGGGTTGTTTAAAAGCATATACTAAGACACAATTAGCGGTCTTGGATCCCACTCCTGGTAGGGAGATCAGATCTCTATAGTTTTTTGGAACAATTCCATTGTGTTCGTCAATAAGAATTCTTGATACTTCCTTTATTCTAAGAGCTTTTACTTTATAAAAACCTGCTTTATAAATTAATCTTTCTAAATCATCAATATTAGCATTAGCTATTTGCTCAGGTGTTTTAAACTGGGAGAACAACGATGATGTCGCTACTCTTGTATTTTCATCTCTTGTTCTCGCAGATAAAATTGTTGAAATTAGAATTTTAAACGGATCTTGTTTTTTGGATGATAATTCATCTAAATGAGTCTCTCCTTCTAAACTATTTTCAATCGTATCAAAAATTTCTTCAAAGTTCATTATTATTCATTACTTTTTTTCAAAAATGAAAATCTTTCTTTTTATTACTTGTCCTTTTTTTGCATCGAGGAAAGCCCTTACTTGGGATTTTTGAAATTGTAGTCTCTGATTTGACTTATTTATAATTCGTTCTAAATCCATCATTGGTACAACTTTAAAATTGTTATTTATAGCGATTTTTTCAATATCCATACTTACATCTCCACCATCACTAGTACTAATTATAGGTGAGATTATTGCTATTCTACTATTTGGCTTTAAAATTATTTCTGCTTCTCTAAACGTATGTGAATACAGAGGAATCAATTTATTTTGTATCAAATCCATCGCTTCTTTATAATTTGGATTTGTTTTAAAGAATGGTCCTAAATCTGGTTCCGTACATATTCCATCGAAATAATTTTTTTCAAAATGCTCTGATAAATTCTTAATATCAACTTGTTTAATTTGATTATTTAATTGGTAAGGTATATCCTCCTCTAGATCATTAAGTAACCAATTTAGATTTCTAAAAGTCTGTTGCACTTTTTGGGCATCATTATCCGTTCCATATACTTGAAAATCTTCTATCGTAGCAAGCAATAAAATTGTTCCGGTTCCTACAAAAGGATCTAGTATTTTTTTGGATTCCCTTTCTTCAAATAAATTTAAAAAATTTAACATAATTAATGCTAATTTTGGAGAAATGCTACTCTTAAATTCTTTAAAGGGACGTTCCTCATCAATTTTCTTTTTATAACTTGGATCATCACACGTATAGGTTCTACCAATATACATTCCTTCTTCAGTAATTCCGAATACAATTTCTGCACGATCTTCATTGAATAATCCATATTTAATGAGAACATGAGGAAAAATGGGGTTCAAATTTCCTTTTTGAATGTTTTCTTCAGGATATTTGTAATATAATGATTTACTAGCTCCCATTTCCTTTAATAAATTCATTATTTCTTTATTGAGAAATGGTAGGAAATGTTTTACTAATACATCTTTATAAAATTCATCATCATAAAAATTAGGGTAAATAGAAACAGCAAAGAAAAGACTCTCATTTTTAATTCTCTTAAACATCTTAGGCAGAGAATTATTAATTATAGTCAGTATTTTACTTCTTGTTATTTCAACAACTTTATATTTCTCTATATGTGAAGGAAAAGCTTCCATTAAAGTATTTATATGGACAAAATCAAATATCTTTGCTATTTTCTGACATCCTCCTAATATATATTGCAATTCCATCAGATCATTAATATAATGCTTGTTCTTATGCAGATCTTCAAATTCAACAACTGCGATATTTGCTGAATAATCTACAATTTTACCTTTAAATCTTGAAAAATGCAGGACATTATCCAACTCTGCTAAGGATAGTTTGAAATTTGATCCTAAAACAAAAATAAATTTATCCATTATCAATCGTGATAAAAAATTAGAATATTAAACGGTAAAAAGTTGCATGTAATATCTTTTTTTCCTTTTTTTCGACTTTATTCAGTGCCTATAACAAACTTGATGACTTTTATAATATCGGATTTGCGCGCATTCTTAGGTAAATGAATATCATTTTCATCACAGAACTGCTTTAACTCTTTTACTGTTAAATTTGATAGATCGTCGGGAAGTTGTTGTGTTACTTCCTGTGAAATAATGTTTTCTGAATCTTTAGGATCTTCAGAGGGTTCCTCTTCCAAATTCATTGAGGATTCGTATTTTTCTCCTGATATCTCTTCAATGGCACTAATTATATCTTTTAAATCTTCTTTTTTTCTTTTTGGGAACAAATCTGGGACTTCTTCAACGCCGTTACTATCTAGCGTTTCTGTTTTTTTTTCCCCCATTTTGATTTGGTTTTCTTTCATTTCCTTTATGGTATTCGCATAATTTTCTCTTAGATGTTTTAAACTCGCATTTATGAGGCTTGAAAAATTTGTCCATCCATCTTTTTCTATTGCAGATTTTGCCCAGAGATATACATCTTGCTGTAAATCAACTGTGATTACCTTCCCTTCAGTAGCAGTATCTAAGATTAACCACCGTAAAATGTTAGAAATTATAATGTCATTATCAAAAGCCTTAAATCCGTATTCTCGTCCAAGACTTGAAAATATAGATAGACTTCCAAATGCAAAAACTTTTCCCTTAAAATATTCGACACTTACCATTAATGGTATTTTTTGAGAATCTTCTTCAATCCAAGTCTGACCATCAAAAACATTACGAAAACAATAGAGTCCTCCTCTTACAACTACTTCTAATCTTACATTTTTCCTATTTTCTTCAAGATCAAACGTTTCAATTGAACATGCACTTGATAAAACGATTTTTTGAACTTGTTCCGTGATATAGTGTGATTTGAACTTATCTAAAATCTGTCGTTTTTGTACGCTTACATAATTCACGGAATCAGACACTTCATCAGCTACAAATCTAAAACCAAATATTTTTGTGAGTTCATTCAAATTGGTCCGATTAACATAATCTCCTCCACGAGTGCTTACGAGCAACAGCCCTCCTCCATTCCTTACATATTGTTCTAAATTTTCAATTTCTTGAGGACTCAAGTCAATATTTTTAGGAGATGATATAATAATTGCATCATAGTCTTTCAGTGTCATTACTGAAGCAAATCCCGCCTCTATTTTCCCTAATTTATAACCTGAAGCAAATAAAAATTGGGTAAAATCTGTATAGGAAGAAGCTTCTAATGTTAGCATGTTGCTATGGCTATAATCAAGAGCAATTGAATATTTCTTTTCCATTTTAAATACCAAATTCTTTTTTCTCTATTCATTATAATAATAAACCTACTATTTATATAACTTACATCATTAGAATTTAAGATTTATTTCTCAAATGATTCTATGGCAATTGTTATCTCATTACGTAAAAAAAAAATGGGAGTAAATTAAATTATAATTTTAATATTGAACCTAGCTAATAACATCGCTATACCGGCTTCTATTAAAATAGGAAGAACTCCAAGAACTAGCATGGTTAAAACTGGTAAAGCCAATAAAACATTTCGAAAATCATCCACTAGAAATTGGGCTAGTAGGCTAAACACAAGCGCAAAAATAAACAATATTAGAAGATTTTTGCCCATTTCACTTAAAACAGGTACTTTAAAACTAAATATTTCAAAGCTGAAAAATACTGCAATTAGAAACCCAGAAACTGCGATAGCCAATAATGCTAAGGATGTAGTACAGTCGTGATGCTCTGCAGGTTGAATCCAATCTACTATATAAAAAAGTATTATAGCAATAGATGATATGGGTAATATTCATTTTTTAAAACCAATTTTAAACTCATTTGGATCCATTTTAAACCATTGGGAAAAACAAGTCGTTGCGATAGCTATTGCTGCGTGATTGAAAGCATTAAATGGAAATATAATACTTCCTCCTGGGAGAAGGCCTTTATACTCAAATATCTCACTCGCGTATAAAAGAGAATGAATGATTATTATGGCTATACTTAAAATAATTCTCTTATCAGCACTTTTTGGTATTAAATAAGTGGCTAGATAAGCTGCAAACGTACCGTACCATAAAACTTCATCCCATGGGATAGTTCCGTGTGAAATTAACCCTCCTAAAAGTCCATCATCATTAAATGCCAAGGCATATAACAATGCTACTCTATTTAATCAGTGTTTCCAAGCCGCTCCAGTTCCTTTTTTTTCTCTTCGACTTGTGAATGCCAAGTATGCTCCAAATCCCATTACAAACATGAAGATTTATTGTCCAATATCTATTATTGTTATCATGGGAGGATATCCGTTATAATATTTAAACGCATGATTCAATAAGGGTGGACCAATCGGTTGAATACCTAATCCAAAATTTCCTGATAATTCCCAGGTAACTACAGAAATGATTAAGAAAATAATAATTAATCCTCGAAATTGATCTAATCATTCATATCGAACATGTAATGGTTCTTTTCGCATACTTTCTTGTTCAATTACTTCTTCTGACATATTTTACCACGTATAAATTTATTTTTTATATAAAAATAGTAAATATAGATTTAATCTCAATTTATATAAAAATTACGATCGTTTATCAGAGATAAAGAAACTTAATAAAATAATAAGACCATTACACTATAATCATCTTTGTAATTTTCATCGTGATATGATATGAAGAAACGAGAAATGCTTTCTTTAGTTATTTTTTTGATGCTCATTCTTATAATCATCATGGATAGTGCTTTACTACTCCCGAATCAAGTATTAATCGCTGCAGATTTAGGAATCTATTTTGATTCAATTGGAATTCTTATGGGAACCTATACAATAATTTATGGTATATCAATTCTTGTATTTGGATATCTAACAGATAAATATCTTCGTAAAAATTTACTTATTCTTTCAGGGGGATTATGGTCAATCACAGCATTATTTTATTTGTTTGTAGAGCAATTCTGGCAACTGATGGTGCTAAGAATTATTGCAGCAATAGCAACTGGAATAACAACTCCTCTTTCAATTTCATATATGGCAGATCTGATATCCTCAGATTCTCGTTCAAAGTCGTTTGCGTTTTGGGGTTTAATTACCACGATATCGAGTTTATTGGCCAGTGGAATTGCCCTAGCTTTTAATCTTATAGATTTTGATTCGATTATTCAACCCACAATAACTCAAAAGATAGATTATATTAGAAATAATTTTGCCGATTCTTTATACACTTGGAAGCTACCCTATTTTTATCTCGGTATTGCTGCTGTTATACTTACCATTTTAAACATTCTTATCACAATTGAACCAAAAAGAGCTGTGAAAGAGAAATATTTTGAAGAACTCTTATCGGAAGAGAATATACAATACTCCTATAGAATTAAGCTATCAGACCTAAAATACATCTATAAGAGAAAATCAAATTTTTTCCTAACAATGAATTTTTTTGACGTTGTTGCATCTGGACTGTTACTTGCTTATATTTTCCCCTATATTGAGCTTGATATTGGCGTTAATATCATTGATTTGAAAGTAATAGTTCTAATATTAATAGCAGTGGTTTTCGGTTTAATAATTGGGCAATTTGGATTAGCTCATTGGGGTGATAAAAAAGTCCAAAAAGGAGAACTCAATGGAAGAGTAAAGGTCGCTACTATCTGTTCTATCTTGACCTTACCTTTCTTACTTGTTGCATTTGGTATGGCTCCTAACGTTCCCTCCCAAACATTTTTCTTTGGCATCTTGAATATAGCTGATGAAATTGGATTCTGGGTATTATGGATAATTTTTTCCTCATTTTTAGGAATAGGTCTCGCATTGACGATGGGAATTGGGCCAAATTGGTATGCCGCTTTATTAGATGTTAATTTTCCAGAAAATCGAGGAACTATGATCGCAGTTGGCTCTTTTATTGATACTATTGGTAGAGCTATGGGTGCTTTCATTGGTGGATTTATCGTTTCTTATACTGAAAGTTTCTCAGCTACAATTTTTTGGTCTACTCTCATATTTGGTATTTTATCAGTAATTCTTTGGATTCCCCTTTTTTATACCTCAAAAAAGGATTTCAATACTGTTAATGAAGAAATGAAGCAACGTTCCATTCTAATTAAAGAAAAAAGAAGTTAATAATAATTATTTATTTTAATTATTTTATTTAAAGGTTCAGGAGTCCTAATCTTTTTCTTCTTTAATTGAGAGGATTTTTCTTATCCAACGGGGCAATATAAAACCAAGATAAAAGAATAAATTTGATATCACCAATATTATTCGGATAATAACTAACGTGATCGAGTCCATCTCTATTAACGCATCAAATATTGCGGAGATTCCAAATAAAGTGAAGGCAAATAATAAAAAATAGCCCTTCCACATCAAAGATTTACTTTCTTTCAATTTTATAGAACTAACCGCAAAATGAATCCCCGTGGCACACGCAGTAATAATACTCAAGCCTAAAAATATTAGTATAAATCCTTTATAATCAATGTCAGTGGGATTACTAATATTATTAAATATTCCTAATAATGACTGAACTGGTGCTCCGGAGGCAAAGTACAGAAAATAAAACAAATAAAATTCGAAGATAACTGATAAAACACCATAACTAATCAAAATTATCTTCTTTCTTTCTGGTTTTAAGGTGCTAAGATACACATTTAACCAAGCTAGTATTGCTATTGGGATTCCTACAGTTCCTAAGAGCACATAAATTTGATAGGATAAAATCGATCCCGTAATTTGCCAATAAAGAAATCCTAATCCACTAGGAAACCATGGAGACAATGTGAAAACGATACATAAGAAAAAATTGAAAATTAAAAATTCCTTTGTTTTAATCGATTTTAGTAATACTATCAACCCAAAGAAGAGACCAATAAAAACTGAAATTGCTGCGGTGAAACCAGAGACTATAGCTATCTCACTTACAAATTGTGTAATCATTTCATAAATCATCCAAAATTATTTATTAGTTGATTTAATTGTAATAGATGAAATTAATAAATTTAAGTTTCTTGAGAGTATAATAAGATTTTTAATTATTGTAAATAAGAATGTCAAGAACTGTATGGTAAAGGTGGGGACCATAGCTTTTTACAAACCTTTTTTCTAATAATTTACATCTTAGACCTTGCACTTCAGCTATTTTTTCGAAATCATCAAATAAATCCATATAATTATCTTTCTCAATGATTCCTTCATAATGATAAATTGTTCCATCATCACGAGCAACTAACAAGGCTTCTTTTATAAAATTTTTTGGAGCGGGAAAAACCCCCATAATCACTCTATGGGCTTTTATTCCTGAATCACTTAATTTTACTACTTCTTTTTTACAATCACCATTTATCGGAATAATTAATTCTTCAAGATGATTAAGTTTCACATTCTCAACTAAATAATTATATGCCACTGGATTTAGTTCAATACTATAAATTCGGCTTGGTTTTGAATGTCTCCCTATTGGTAGAGAAAAATAACCAATGCCAGCAAACATGTCTATAATGATCTCACCATCTTTGACTAAGGTTGCTAAATATTTCCGTTCAGATAAGTTTCCTTGGCTAAACATTATTTTAGTGAAATCAAAACTGTAAACAACATCATGTTCTTTATGCGTAACAAGAGAATTATTTTCTCCCGCAACATATTCTATATCATTAGGCTCTCTAAACGTCCCCTCAATTTTTCCTTTATTTAAATAAACAGATTTTATATTAGGTAATAACTCCAAGCACTTTTGAGCAATAATAGTTTTTTTATCTAAAAGAACTGGTTTTAATTTAAGGATCATTACTTTTCCTATCAACTGAAACCCTCTTGGAAGAAGATCGAGTTCCGTCTCTGTTAAAATGCCTTTTAAACTGCTCTTAAGTTTTGTCTTAAAACTCATTAGATAGATGTCCAAAAATGTAAGAATTATCGATAATAATTTCTCTTTTAGAATCGAGTTAAATTATTATATAATAGTTAATCAATGATAATATATTAAATGAAAAAAAAATTAACGAGAAAAAAACAATAATTAAGGGAGTATGAATAAAATGACAAGTTTAGAAGATGAACAATTCATCGTTAATGAACAAAAAGTATGGTTTACAGGAGGTTATTGGCCAGAAGGAGTTCCAAAGCAATTAAAAGACATTGAAGGCTTAGCAATAACCCCTATGTGGGAAGGATTTATCAAATCTGCTAATGACTATGAAATTTGGGATAATGACATATGTATCTTTGTATATGGACCTTACATAGAGAAAGTCAAGTTAAAAACGCTTTTTGATTATGCTAAGAAATTTGGTACTTTTTTACAAAATCAAGGTATCGGGAAAGGAGACGTTGTGGCGATTGATCTCCCTAATTCTATTAATTTTGTAGTTGCATATATGGGATGCATGTATATAGGTGCAATTGCTCAAGGAATCAATCCAACATATAAACCAATGGAATTATTACATTCTTTAACGATGACTAACGCAAAAGTGTTAGTTTTAATGGATATGTTGTATATTGCTGGTCCTAGCACCATTCTTCCTAAAACTAGTGTTGAATTATTAATCCCTTCGAATTTTACTGACTTTTTCACTGCTGATGAACAAACCATTTCAGCATTAGGAATTCCTAATGCAAGAGAAAAAATCCCTAGTGAAACTGAAGATTACAAAATACATTGGATGAGCGACATTATAAAAAATACTGAGCCAAAAGAGATTTCCGTAGATATAGATCCATGGGTCGATCCTGCTGTCTATTTAATGACTGGAGGCACTACTGGTTTACCAAAGGTTGCAATGCTCAGTCACGCAAATTTAATTTCGAATTTATACATGATTAAGCCTTGGACAAATCTAGAACCTGGAATGATTACTATTGGAAGTATACCTTTTTTTCATAGTTTTGGAATGACCTGTGTTATGAATGGTGCTTTATCCTTAGGTATGGTAATGCTTCTCTTTCCAAAACCACCCACTGACGATGTGCTTTCTGAAACAATAAATAAACTCGAAGCTCCACAAGGAATTATGTATACTGGAGTAGAAATGCTCTTTAAAAGGCTAACTGATTATGTAACTGAATTAGGAGTTGAAACTTATAAGCAAAAATATGATTTTTGGAAAAAACTGAGGTATGCCACATCTGGTGCTGGACCGTTACACGATTATGTGAGAATTCCGTTTGAAGAAATTTTCTGTCCTATTCGCGTTGGATATGGATTAACAGAAACTTCACCTGTAACTAGTGTTGCTCCATTTTGGGGACCAAATAAAACAGGAAAGTTAGGATTACCTATTACTGGAGTAGATTGGGCAATATTTGACTCCGAAAATTTTGAAAGTGGGCTAATATGTGATGGAACTCCACAACAAAATAATTTTGGAGTTGAACATACTGGTGAAATATGCGTAGCAGGACCTCATATCATGCTTGGTTATTTAGGAGTTCAAAAGGAACAGGAAGATAATCTTAAGATATGGGGTGGAAAGCGCTGGTTATTAACGGGAGATATAGGTTTTATGGATGAGCATGGATTTATTGAGATTAGAGATAGAAAGAAATCTCTAATAAAGGTGTCCGGCCATTCAGTTTTTCCAAAGGAAGTGGAAGATTACTTAGGACAGCATCCTGCTATTGATGAAGCCGCTGTAGCTGGTTTGCCTGATGAAAATACAGGTGAAAAAGTGAAAGCTTGGATTACGTTAAAACCCGGACTTAAGATTGATAGAGATATTACAATAGATGAGATTAAACAATGGTGCTTAGAAAACATGGCAAAATGGAAGAGTCCTGTTTTGATAGAAGTGGTTCGAAATCTTCCAGTTAGCATGACCGGTAAGGTTCAAAGAAGAGAACTTCAAGAGAAAGATATTTCAAAATTAGAAAGTGGAAAATCAATTAAAGGCTAATTTTTAATTGTCATTGGGATTCTTCATTTTTTTTATAAAATTTTACTTTTTTTATATTAAAAAACTATTCTTAAATCTATGTATAAGAGTTAATTTAAATATGCTAGCTCTATTTTATTTATAAGCTAGAATTTTAGAATAGGGATCTAATATGTCTAATGAGATCAAAATATTAATGCCTGCGTGTCCAAAATGCGGTGTATCGAAAAAAATTCCGATACCTGCATCCGTATTTACTCAAAAAACTTTTGGTTTAATCAAAATTCAAGTTCCTCAAGGTGGTTGTTGTGAAGATCACCAATTTATTGTGATTGCAGATAGTGAAGCCAGAATCATAGGATATGAAGCTATAGATATGTCTGTATCTAAGGAAGAAGAGCAATTACCTGAAATGGAATCTGAAGTCAAGTTTCCATTAAAATATTTAATAAATAAGCTAGGTTTTAATAGTGTTGCTGGTTTAATCCATGCTAAATTGTTTAAATATGATTCATTTATTATAAGAAGCGATGAAGCTGATATAAGCATGGAAGATTTAAACGAATATTTTGATTTGATGATTCCTGAACCATATAGGAATTCAATCAAAATTGATACTATCAATTTTGATTCTCAGATTTTTCCAAACCCCGGTTATTTCTACTCATTAGTAGCAAATCAAAGAACAAGGGCATTCCTTTTCAATCCAAGGAAACACATTGTACAAATGCCTTGGAGAACGAATGTATACTATGAAACTCATATAATTAACTATGCTTTAGAACGAACAGATCCAAAGGAACAAACCAAAATAATTTCTGATTCCATTGGGCGATTCATAAGCGATTCTGAATTAGCTAAAACAATCTTGGATGCTGTTAAAAAAATCTCAGAAAAAGAATTTATGAAAACGTTAGATGAGAAATTAGCATTGACTACGATAAACAAATATCGAATGGCTTTAATAAATGAATTCTTAAGAAGACGAGTTTCTGTTGATCTACTTAAAAAGATAAAAAAATGAATTATTTTAATGCATTTTGTTTAAATTTTTATAGGTTTTTCCCATTACCTTATATATATTAAGAAATTCATTGAATAATCCATCATATATCTCTTTATTATCGGAGTTAGGTTGAAAGATATTGGAGTATTCAGTATATTTTGGAATATCTTCCCAATTGATATATCCTAATCCTACTGAGGCAATGAATGCAGCTCCTCGTGCATTTGCTTGAATGGGATTCTTTACTTGCTTAATCGTTCTGTCAAGTACATCGGCAAAAATTTGACACCATATATTGCTATTAGCTCCACCACCAATAATGTTAAGCTCTGGAATGATCTTGCCATCTTTAATTAGTTCAGGTTTATTTTTTTTGACCCATTTCGCAATAAATTTCTCGACATATATCAATAGCCATCTCAAGTTATACGCGACTCCCTCAAAAATCGCTCTAATTAAATGTTCTCTGGTTGTATCAAGTGATATATTATAAATTCCGCCTCTAACTGTATGATCATCTATTGGTGCTCTTTCTCCAAAGAGCCAAGGGGTAAATATCAAATTATGAGCTCCTACTGGGGTATTTTCGACGATTTTATCAAAAATCTTATACACATCAGGAACCTTCTCTTCCTTTAGTAACTCATCCTTATGATATAAAATATTATCCCTTAAAAAACTCAAGGCTCCCCCCGCTATTTCTTGTTCGTTAAGAAGCATGTATTTACCTGGAATTCCTGAAGGTGCGGTACCCATGTTATGGAAAATATCAACTTTTTTGAATGGGAAATGACAAAGCATCCAATCAGATGTGCCTATTGTAAAGTGTGTCTTATAATCTTCAACGGCTCCAGAGCCAATTGTAGCGGTATGCAAATCAGGTGCACCTAAGATTACTTTAGCCTCACTGTTGATCCCGACCTTTTCAGCAAACTCTTTGGTAACTTTTCCTAATACGTCCGTGGTTTTTTTGATTTCAGGAAATTTGTTGGCATCTAACTTTAATTTCTTTATAAGTGTCTTGGAATATTTTATATTATTAATATCTCGAATGTCTGTAATCCAATGCATATGCACTGTTGCTTCAGAAGTAGCAATCTGTCCTGTTAACTTGTAATTCACCCAATCTTGAGGTTCTAAAAATTTAAATGTTTTTTCATAAATATCTGGAAAATTATCCCTAATCCAAAGGACATGCGCAATAGAGTCCTTACCTGATAAAGTTGGGCCCCCACCAGTAATTTTAATCCATTTAAGCATTTTTATCATATTGTAACCACTTATTTTGATAAGTCCTTTATGTAACTTCTTCATTTGCTCCGCTCCTCTAGTATCCATCCAGATAATACAATTCATTAGTTCTTTACCATTTTTATCAATTGGAATAGTCCCGCTCCATTGACTCGTATTAGATACAGCAACGATGTCTTTAGGATCAATAACTTTCTTTTCAATAAGTTCTTTAGAACCTTCTATTATGGCTTTCCACCAATCTTGAGGATCCTGTTCTGCTGCTCCAGGTCCTGGTAAATACAAAGGAACTTCTTTAAGCACCCAGTCTATAACCTCCCCATACACAGATACTATTGCAGGTTTTGGACCAGATGTACCATGATCGATTGCTAAAATGTATTTTTCATTCTTATTTGCCATTTTTAATCCATCTATCTTATTTTATGTTATTAAAATAAATTATATCTTTTAAAATATAAATTTTAGTTCACTTAAGGATTTTCATAAATTTTTAAGTTCAAAAAATTAAGATCTGGATGAGAAATAAACTTAATTTTGGATGTATTTCTTAATATATGTAATTAATTAAAATATATTAATAGCATAAAAGAAATTAAAATTGATGATTTTTAATGGATTATGAGGAAAAAATAGCTAAAATTAAAAAAATTGTTGATTTGCCTATTGGTAAATTTAAATCCGAAGAATTAAAGGGCATTATTGATAGATATGAGAAAAATCATGTGAAATCGAAAGAAGCGTTTGAAAGAGCTAGAAAAATCATCCCAGGAGGAGTTGAGCATAACCTTGCTTTTAACTATCCTTTCCCCTTAGCGAGTAAACGTGTTTTTGACTGTTATATGGAGACTGTAGACGGTATTGTACTTACAGATTTTTTGATGGATGGAGGACCGATAATTCTTGGACATAATCATCCCGTTTTGACGGAAAAGATGATAGAAGTTATTCGGGAAATCGGACCATGTCATGGCGTTACTCATGAATATGAATATCTAGCTGCTGAAGAACTTCAGAAACATTTTCCATCTTGTGATGTTATAAGATGGCTCCAAACAGGAACAGAGGCTGATATGCTTGCTATAAGAATTGCTAGAGTTGCTACTAACTATAAATGGATTATTAAAATAGGTGGTAGCTATCATGGATGGTCAGACCAATTAGTTTATGATATGCATGTTCCCGGAACAAAACTATTAGAATCGCACGGAATTCCAAAAAATGTATTTAAATTCGTTGATTCTTGCCCACCGAACGATATTGAAACATTAAGACAAATGTTTGCAGAAAAGCGAAAAGTTGCTGCCGTCATAATTGAACCTATGGGAGGGGAATCAGGAGCTATTCCTGTTAAACCTGGATTTAATAAAGAAGTAGAAGAACTTTGTCATGAGAATAAAACTCTTCTGATTTCCGATGAAGTGGTTTGCGCTTTTAGACTGCATATGGGCGGTGGTCAAGCTTATTATGGTTATGAACCGGATTTATCAGTGTTTGGTAAAATTGTTGGACATGGTTATCCCTCCGCCGCAGCTATTGGAGGTAAGGAAGAATTCATGAAATATTGCGCAGCAGGTGTGGGTGGTGGAAAAAGGGCTTATAGTGGGGGTACTTTAGCAGCAAATCCATTAACTTGTGCCGCTGCTTATTATGCTATTAAATTAGTTGAAGAGACTGGAGCAACAGAAAAAGCAGGAAAAGCTGGAACCCGATTAGCTAATGGATTAAATCAAGTTTTTGAAAAATATGATTTACCATGGTTTTCATACAATTTAGGTGGAACGGTTCATTTTCATACATCGTGCTTATTTGGATTGAGTTTTGATATTCCTGATCAAGTAGGACAATTACCGTTAAGGAAGAAATTCATGGAACACATTGGAGCCGCTCTAGTAGACCAAGAAATTATATCCGTTGCCGGAAGCAGATTCTATACCTGCATACTTCATACTGATGAAATAATTGATGAAACCATCCAAAAAATTGATAATATCTGTCAAAAAGTAGAAAAATATTAAATCTGTAATCTACTCCTTTTTCTTATTAAATTCTCACTTATTTTTCCCTCTTCGTTCACATTAATTCTTTTATATTCATTTTTTTTATCTATGATGAGACATAATCATCATCTTTTGATCCAAAATCACCAAATTTGATAAAAGGGATTGATAAATGATTTAACCTAACGAATTTATTATTTTCTTATGGGGATAAGTAAACGTTGGTTCGTCGAGAAAATTAACAAATTTCTTGAAAATGACGAAAGTAATAGAATGAAATTAGTTGACAATTCTAAAATGTTTGAACCAGATGTGATCGTTGGAATAGTTTCAGGCAATGATCCTATATTTCAGGATTATAAGAAGATTATTGGTGACTTTTATCTCACACCAATTGAAGCATATGAATGGTACTGTGAAAAATATAAAATAGCTAATTCGACACGAATTTTAAGCGTAGTAGCGTATATTCTTCCTATTAATAGCAATACTAAAAAGGAAAATTTTGAATATTCAAAAAAAAATCCATCAAAGAGATGGGCGAATACAAGACTATTTGGAGAACAAGCTAATATAAAGATTCAGATGCATTTAATCAATGAATTAAAGAACTTAGGCATAAATGCAATGGCACCTACCAACGAAAAACGTTTATTTAATATAAATCGTAAAATCTGGGCTTCAAATTGGTCTCATCGGCATTGTTGTTTCGCAGCTGGATTAGGATCTTTTGGTTTATCTGATGGTTTTATCAACTCCAGAGGAAAGGCGATGAGGTGTGGTAGTTTAATTGTTGATTACGATTTGCCTACAGATGCAATTAACAGACCTTTAGATCCCTACGAATATTGCATTAATTGCGGAGATTGCATTAGTCGTTGCCCCGTTAACGCAATATCATTTGAAAATCGGCATAACAAAATTATTTGTTCAAACCACGTAATGGGAACCATTCCCTACATTAAACAAAATTATGGAATTAATATTTATGGATGTGGTTTATGCCAAGTGGGTGTTTCCTGTTCAAATAGAATTCCAGAAAAGATGGTAATTAAACCATCTTAACTTTGTATTTCATTTCTCAATTTTAATAGTGTATCGGGGTAATTTGTGAAAATTCCATCTATTCTTCCTTCATCATATTTCATGTTAAGATACTTTTTCATGTAATGTTTAAAAAGGACACCCCACAAGTAGCATTTATAACCTGAATCTTTGATAAGTTTAAACAATTCGAAACTGGATTTATAATGTTGTAAATTAAACACTTCAATGCTTAATTCTTCCATTACATCAAATTCCAGTTCTTTTTCAGCAATGCCACTTTTTTTATAACCCCCAAAAACCGAGTTTACAAAATTTACTTTTTCATTCTTCTCTCTTAAAGGTCTGAAAAAATCGTCTAAAGATGTAAATATTGAAGCAGGTTTGGCGATTTCAATTCTATCAATAAGATCCAATTCTTCTCCAACTTCAATAATTTTGACTCCTACCGGTGTTTCTCTAACATCGAAATTAAATATTAAATTACTTTTTCCAAATTCATTAAAAAGATCTCTTACTGTTAGAATATGTTCGTTATTTTCAAGTTTGATCTTTTTAATTTCTTTTACATTCAAATCACATATCTTTTTATTACTGCCATTAAGTTTCAATTGATTAGAAAAGCTTAAAATGACTTCTCCATCTTTAGATAATTGACCTTCGGTTTTTAATCCGTCAACACCCATTTTAGCGGCTGTTTTAAAGGACGACATGGAATTTTCAACAGGGTATCGAAAACCCGCGCCTCTATGACCCCATACGATCGTACGATTCATATTTTTTAACCACCTTAAATTTATTGTTATAATTATACTTTGAAGTAGAAATTTAAAGGTATGACTTTATTCTTAGAAGGTTCAGTAATTGTTTTGTTATAAAGTGACGTGTAATATTTAAGAAACCTAATTATTTAGAACTGACGTTAAAATTCGGATTTTAAACGTTTAAGATTATATTTAAAAAATCACATAAGTTTGCTATTTTATATCCAATTAAATGATTTTCATTAACTTTTATATTCTTAATCAATTAATCTAATTCAATTTATTAATAATCATTTTAATCTAAAAGAAGATAGGTAGAGTAATTTGGGAAATCAAAATGAAATAACTAAACAATCAAACTTATTTAATAAAGATGGGTCTCTAGTACAGAGAGGATGGGCTCGCAAACCAATTCTAAAGTACAATAAAGAGAATATTGGAAAGAGTTGGATGCGGATTAAAGAATGGGATCACTATTCCATTTTAAATAAAGATTTCGGATTCCAATTAACTATCGGGGATATTGGATACTTAACTCAAATGAGTTATGTGTGGATTGATTTTAAGAAGAAAGAAAGGAATGGGCAATCTATCATGAAATTTTTTACTAAATCTAAATTACTTCCCTTAAGTTCTTTGGAAGATAGCCTAATTAAATTTCCTACCGACAAATTTAAAGCTACAATGGAAAAAAAGGGGGAAAAAAGAATTCTTACCATTGATGATCCAAACTTATTGGAAAAGGGAATAAAAGGTATTCTTACACTCGATGATAAGGATTCATATGATAATACTGTTGTAGTCACTGGCTATAAAAAACCAAAATTATTTTATTACAATCATAAAATCAATTATATGCCTGCGAAAGGATCAATAAAGATTGGAGAAGAAAGTTACGAATTTGAACCTGATTCTTCATTTGGACTTATGGATTGGGGCAGAGGAATATGGCCGTATAAAACACATTGGCTCTGGGGATCTGCATGTGGTCTAGTTGATGGAGTCCCCGTAGCATTCAACATCGGTTATGGGTTTGGAGCAGTAGGGAGTGAAGAAGGCGCAACTCATACAGAAAATATTATTTTTTATGATGGTAAAGCGCACAAAATCGATGAAGTTACATTCCATCACGAGAATGATAGAGATCCTACGAAACAATGGAAGTTTACGAGTAATGACAATCGATTTAACATGGTTTTAACTCCTTTGATTCCGCATCGAGAAAAATTGAATTTTGGAATAATCTTTTTAAATTCGTCTCTTATGCACGGTTTCTATTCGGGTGAATTAATCCTTGATACTGGTGAGAAAATAATCGTTAAGGACATGTTGGGTCATGCTGAAGATATTTACTGGAGATGGTAACTCTCTTTAAAAAAAGCACTCAAATCGATAATTATTAAAATTAAAAAAAAGATAGATAATTTTTTTATAATCCCAACTCTTTGAGTTTTTCTTTATTTTTTGCTACTTTATCGGGTGTTAAATCATACCATTTCCAAAAAATAAAAATTGTTATAAGAACTATTAGTGCTGGTATTATAGCAGAGTGAATTATTATTCCAAATTGAGCTAATACTGGAGTTGGGCTTTTAGCGATTAATTCTCCTAAATCTTTTGCTCCTTCAACAAATCCGGTTAAAGAATGAATGATTGCAAATACTAATGCTTGAATCGCGATACTTAATCTTATAAAAAATGCATTCCATCCATAATATACCGCATCCTCTCTTCTGCCGATTTTTATAGCAACATTATCGAGAACATCACCCATCGCGGGGGGATCAGCGAACCATTGAGCGCCCAACCCAATTCCCCAACCAAATAACGCGATAATATATCCTAAATATCCAAGATATAGCCCAAACATCAAGGGAATGAAAGTGAAAAACATAACCCATCCCGCAATTATCTCTAATTTTTTGTTATTGTTTATTTTTTTTGAGACATATGTCCAAAAAGGCATCGAGATCATAGCTCCTAACAGCATTGCTCCCAAAATTAATGAAAGAGAGGGCATTTCCTGATTAAGTATAAATGTAACAATGTATGCGCCTGATGTTTGTATAAGTGCGGCAGCTGCTTGATATCCAAAAAAGAAAATTACTTTGACCATAAATGTTTTATCGGACATTACCCTTTTTGTAGTCTTGAAAAATGTGTCTCTTGGAGCAGCTTCAAACATTTCTCTATTTCTCTTATATCTCTCTCGCATTCTCTCATTTTCATTTATTCCAGGGAGCATAATGAAAAATAATAGAAAACCAATCCCAATGCTAAACCACGCCATTGTTTGATAAGTTTCAGCAACCACATTTATCACAAACAATGGAGGTATAATCATAGCACATACGATACCGATCATTCCAATTATCGTCCCAATCCCTGTAGATGTTCGGCGTTCATTTAGACCTCGGAATTTATCTGGAAACATTGCTGTTGTATTCACATTCCATAAGGTAAATAATGTATCATATACAAATAAAGTAATTAAATACCAAGTGAATAATGCCCATTGATTTCCATATAAATTTGTAGGTACCATGAATATGAATAAATAGGAAAAAAGCCAGGGAATTGCTCCTATAATAATCCATGGAAGTCTTTTTATTCCCCATTTACGTTCCCAAGGCATGTGAAGGCGCTCCATAAGATATCCAAACAAGGGATCATTAATTGCATTCCAAATAGAATATAATATAAAGGCTAATGCTGCCAATACAACTGGTAAACCAATTACTACTTCGTAAAAGAAAAATACAAAAAGCCCGAAAGAACCTGTTATCCACTGACCAAAAAATTGGGTAAATCCATAAGATGCCATGATCTTTTTTGAATTTTCGTAGACTTCTTTAGTTGTTTTTAATTCGATATCACTCATATAAAATCACATTTTCTTGTTAAATAATTACATTTATTCTTAGAAAGTATTTAAAATTAGTTTTATTAAAAAACTAAATTTCAATAAAATTTGAATTTTTTTTTTTTAGAATATTATTTTCTATAATGAAAAAGTTCATAGGATCGATGAAGTTACGTTCCATCATGAAGATCGAGATCCTACAAAACCTTGGAAATTTACCAGCAATGATGGACGATTTAATATGACATTAATGCCATTTGTCCCACATACAGAAAAGTTAAACTTTGGTTTGATATATCTTAATTCTTCATTACTGCATGGTTATTATTCCGGAGAAATAATCCTCGATGATGGAAAAAAAGTAATTCTTAAAGATTTATTAGGTCACCCTGAAGATATTTTTTGGAGATGGTAATTTACTCCAAATTCACCTTTTTTTCCTAAAATAATTTCTGATTTTACTTGATCTAACAATTTATTGCATAAATTAAAAAAAAAATTGAAAAAAGATTGGATTTTTATAGTAGACCCATTTCAGCTAATTTAATCTTATTAGCGGCAACTTTATCGGGTGTTAACGTGTAATATTTCCAAAATAACAATAAAGTTATGATGACTAATATCGCCGGAACTATTGCTACGTGTATTCTAATACCAAATAATGCTAGTGGTTGTTGGGTGGGTGCACCTTCTTGATACCCTGTCAATATATGGCTTAATGATATCGTTACTGCGATAAAAGTCTGTCCAAATTTAATGAAAAACGATTGAAACCCGTAATAGATTGCCTGTTGCCTTTTTCCAGTCCTCACCGTAACATCATCAAGCACGTCCCCCATCGTTGGTGGATCAACATACCAATGACCTCCCACTCCGACACCAAAGAAAAGCAAAGTTATCATCCACGGAATAAGCCCGTTAATGAAAATCATTGGCAAAAATGTGATGAACAATGTAAATCCTGCATATAAGCTCAATTTTCTATTATCATTTATTTTATGAGCAAAATAAGTCCACAGTGGAGTTGAAATAAGAGCTCCTAGAAGCATCGCTCCTAAGAGATACATTATAGCATTATCACCCATCCCTAAAAGATAAGCTGAAATATATAAGGCAGAAGTCTGAATCATCACTCCTCCCACTTGATATCCAAAGAAAAATACTGCTTTCATCATAAACGTTCTGTCTCCTATTACTCTGAAATTTGATTTTAAGAACGATTCTAGATGTTGAGCCTCTTTTATTTCTTTTCTTTGCATATACATTTTTCTTACTTTTTTATCTTCATATACTCCGGGTATGACTAGTAAAAATAGAAAAAATCCCACAATTACACTAAATGTAGAAGCTTGCACATATGTTTCAGCAACAAACGTATCAATATATAACAGCGAAGGAAGTATAAATGCCATGACGAGTCCGGTGATTCCTAAAATAGTCCCAAAGCCTTGAACAGTTCTTCTTTCCTTTAAGCCACTGAATTTATCTGGATAGAGAGAAATTACATTTACATCATACAAGGTTAATGCAGTATCGTAAATACACAATGAAATTACATACCATAAGAATATTTCTAATTGATGAGCTTGTACAATACCTGCTGAACCATACCAATCAGTTGGCACTAAATATATAAACAAGTATGATATTAACCAAGGTATAACACCAATTATCATCCATGGAAATCGTTTAAAACCTTTTTTTTCCCATGGCATGTGAACTTTTTCCATTAACCAACCCGTTAGTGGATCATTTAATGCATTCCAGACTGAATAAATAATAAAAGCCCACATTGCTAAAATAGTTGGTAACCTTATAACGTTTTCATAGAAAAAAAACACAGTAAAACCAAACGCGGCAGATATCCATTGCCCAAAAAGTTCTCTTGACCCATAAGAAGCCATAATACGTCTTGAATAGGTATATTTTCTTTCTTTTGTTGTTTCAACACTTTTAGTCATTTTAATCTCCTAATTTCTAAACATATAAAAATTTGATTTAATATATCAATTAATTAAACCATTATAAAAAGCTTATTAATTATAAGAAAATTGAAAATAATAATATTTGAGCCTCATCCTGATGATTTATTGTTTGGACCCGGTCCAATTTTACTTGAGTGGATTAATGAAAATAAGCATGATATACACATAATAACTGTTACGGATGGAAGAGCCTGTTTTAGAGTTGGAGAGCAAGCCGATTCAGAAAATGCTCCTATAATGACTGAAGACGAAGTTGCAACAATGAGAGCAAAAGAAGCGAGGGAAGCCATCAAATTTTTAGGAATCCCAACAGAAAATCATCACCTTTTTAACTTCCATGATGCTGATGGGCAAAAATATGTGAAAAAAGGGATTGAAAAAACAATTCCTCTAATTAGAGATGTCGATCGAATTTTTTTTCCAAGTAACAATAATCTTCATATCGATCATCAAGCGACTCATGACATTGCAATTGGTGCATCAAAAGCATTATCATTGAAAAATCTCGAATATTTTGTCTATTTTGTACCCTCTTATGGTAAACTTCAAGAAGATTCGAAAGATCATCAATTTGAATATATTATTGATGAAGAAAAAGCAAAAATTCTACAGGAGTGGTTGGAGATTTACCAATCTCAATCCTTCACTAAATATACTTGGATAATGTACAATAGATTCCTTAAAAAGATAAGAAAATGGACCTATGGCATTTATAAATATGAAGAAATTGGAAAGTATTATAATTTTTAGGTTTTTTCCCTTTTTTCTATTGCATAATAAAACTTATAAAATAATTTAGCATTGCAAACTATGCATATCTCTTACATTTTACCATTCTTACCCATATATGATTTTTTAAAAGCAATAAATATAATATAGGATAAATTTTATTCAGGCAAGTAAAATTTACATAGAACACATTGTTTTGCTTTTAATCTTCTTTCTGGTCCTAAGATTATATATTTAGTTGCCATTTTTCCGCCACACTTCGGGCAGTTTTGTAAGAAATTTTCTTTAATGGATTCTAAAACTACCTGTATGCTTTCTTCTAACGCTAAAAGTTCATTAGCGTTTGCAATAATTTTTTTTGCAGATACTATTCCTATACCCTTGATCCATGCTAATTCTTCGGGTTTTGCGCTTGCCACGTCCTCGATTGTCTTAATTCCTGCTTTAAAAAGATTTTCTGAAGCAGCAGGACCAATTCCTCTGACTCTTTCAAGCTCAGTCGACATGATCTTACAAAACCTTAAAGATTGATGAAAGTGAATTCAAGAACACAGATGTTATATACATATTTGAATACAAAAATAATTTTTATGTAACAATTATAAAATGGGATTCAACACTGATAAAATTTGAGATATGCTAAAAAAAAGGAAAATGAATTGATTTTTATTTTTCTAATTGACGTCCTACACCAGTATACATTAAATACCCGCCTGCAATTGCTAAAACTAGTCCTATTAAACCCAATATTATCCGAAAAGTTGCATCATTCAGAGTATTTGAAATAAATATGCCATACATGAAGACTATTAAACAACAGAATCCATAAATGAAATACTTCCACTTCTTCTTGAGAAGATCATCTTCAAATTTCTTGTGTATCTGAAATGATAGATATAGAAATGGTATGACTGCTCCTATTGAAACTACAAGGACTACGTAAATAAAAAATGGGAATGCCCATACGGGTGACCAAGTAGCATTAAGGGTTACACCAGCTCCAGGGATGAATAAGAAAAAGATCATGCAGAACATCGCAATACCGTATCCTAATAAAATCAGAATTTGTTTTGTAGTAGTGATTACTTTCTCTGACTTCAATAAGATCAAGTCAAAAACTACGAGGAAAATAGCAGAGTAGTATATCCCGAAATTCGTGACAAAATTCAATAACAACACGAGATTGACATCTGTCATTGGACCGTATATGAAATTCACGAGAAATCCTATTACAGGTGAAATATAGAACCCAGAAAAGATTACATTAAGCCTCTTTCGATCTCTTTTCAGTATTTTGATTGCAAGAAATAGGAAAAAGACGAAAATAAATCCTTGGGCAATATAAATCGTTAAAAATCTCATGGCGGTTAACTGAAATAGTACCATTATTAATCACTAAGGTTAATTTTTTTTTTGTATTTATTATGTAGTTTATTATTGTAGCACAATAATTTAATAATATGCTTTCAACGAGACTCAATAATTTACACAAAAAAAATTCTTCATAAAAACATATAACATTAGAATTGTTTTGCTACACCATAATATATAAAGAATATGCTAATTAATGATGGCAATGATAAAATTGACCAGATTAATCTAAAAGTTGGATCAGCAAGGGTATTTGAAAGAGAGGTTCCATAATATAAAAAGAAATACCCAAATATCCCAATTAAGAAATATTTCCATTTTTTTTTTAGTATCTCTTTCTGAAAAGACCTGTATATCTTAAATGATACATAAATTGTTGGTCCAATGGCAATACTACTACATATGATAATACTATATATAAAAAAGGACCAACTCCACTCTGGTTTCCAAGAAATTTCATTAAATTTCATACCATCAGGAATAAACCATAGAACAAAAAGTAATAAAGCATAGACTGTAAAAATGGTAATTTGTTTTTTTAATGTAATAATTTCACTAGATCTTAATAGAATTAACAGAAAAATTAATAAGAAGATAAGAGAAAGGCAGAATAAGTAATATGTGATGAAATGTAAAACCAACGTTATAGTTTCATCAAATATATTTACATAAACAATATTTATTATTGCTCCTATCGCCACAAAAAAATAAAAATTACTTAAAATGAAATTTATCCCTTTTGTTTCTCTTCTAATAATTTTATAACCAATAAATAAATAAAATAAACCAGCTAATCCTTGCACAACGAATACTTGTATAAAACGAGATAAATCCATACCTTGGGCTATTAAGAACAACTTAAATACCTATGAAAAGTCTTTAGATAATGTATATAATATCATAATTTAGTATTCATAATAAATTATGCAATTATTTTTACATTTATTCTTAGAAATTTTAAAGTAATGGAGAAATAATAAATATCGGGTTATTTTTCTCTCCACAAAATTCCACATTTACCACAACGATATTTCTTTCCATAGATACGAGGATAATCGTTAATAACATTCGTTTTATCTTCTAATTCATGAATCGTAAACTTATTTTCCTCTCCACATTTGGGGCATTTTCTTCTCCCATCTGACTTTTTAATCGTCATTATATTATCAAGGTTTTCTCCCATCTTTGGTACCACCCTATATTTTATGAACTTTGTTGATTATATTATGAAGATGGGGCTTTTTAAATCTTGTTAAGTTTTCTGGATCTTTTGGTTAGATAACACATTTCCATAATTGACCGCTTGTTCATATAATTCTGGGTTTGAAAGTTTAAATTTGAGAATTGCATCATCAAATATCTTATCGAACAATTTAGCAAAATCAGTTTGCTGATTGTGTATCTCAAAACAATAAATAAAATTTAATTCTTGTGTTTTTCGAACTAAACTCAATCTACTAATCCTTAGTCTGTCTTCACTGATTTTTTCGCTTTTTAAATTCATATCTACTGCTGCTAATACCTTGGAACCTTGAAAATTGTATAAATTATAAAATTCAAGAAAATTTTCTTTTAGAATTTGAGTAATTGAATGTGGGTTATATAAATCAAGAATTTGTATTATCCCATCCAAGTACTCAATAGAATCATATATATCAACGAAATCTTTAACTTTTTTAGTTTGAAACACTTTAACTTTCAATGGAATCGATTGGTAAATTAACTGAAATTCATTATTTAACGCAGATGAAGAGGATGAAATCGCTAAATGAGAGAGGAATTCAAGAATCATATCCTTTCCCTTTCTTTCTTCTCCAATAACTCCTAAATTTAATTTGTAATTGATTTTTTTCAAGAGATCTCCTTCCTACAAAAATAAATTTATTTTAAAAGCTAGTTTTAATCTTTATAATATAGATAAAGAACTGTTCTATTAATTTTTTGTTTGAAGAATAATAAAATGATGATTATTTATCTTCTCTTGGTTTTAATGATAGGAATATGGGGTTTCTCATTTGTTCTTGTAGATATAACATTTGAATTCATGCTTCCTCTATCCGTGGTTTTATACCGCTTTTTCATCGCGTCATTAACATATTTAATTATCGATTTTTGTTTATTTATAAAAAGAAAATTAAGAAAGGAAGTTATTAAAAAGAGACCCAAATATTCAAGAGATGATTGGATAATGATAATCTTATCAAGTTTTTTTGGTGTTTCATTATTCTTCCTTACTCAATATGTATCTATTGAATTAATTGGTCCCTCGTTACCTGCTTTATTTGTCTGCTTACTCTCTCCAGTATTCATCGCTCTTCTTGCTTTATTTCTCTTCAAAGAGAAATTAAGTAAAAAAAAAATATATGGATTCATTATTGCGTCCATTGGTGCTTTTTTTTTGGTAACTGGAGGAAATATTCAAAATCTTACCCCTGAGTCACCAAATTTTATTGGTTATTTCTTAGCTTTACTTACACCATTTCAATGGGCAATATATTCTTCTTTCACTAAAAAAGTATCCAAGGGAAACTCCAAGATGAAATTAAACAAATATATAAGTTATTTTGGAGTATCTGAAATCTTTATTATTATTTTATTGACTAACCAATTCACAGACTTTATTGAAAATCTATTTAATCCTATTGCATTTCTAACCGCTATTTACCTTGGGATTGGGTGTTATGTGCTTGGATATTATATCTGGCAAAAATCTCAGAGCACGTTAAAATCTTTTAAAGTAGCGTCATTTTTATATATTGAACCATTTCTTACGTTAATTTTTTCGATTATTTTACAGAGAGCAGAAATTATTGTTTTGTGGAATATAATTGGAGGAATAATAGTTTTAGGAGCAGTACTGCTTATTAATTACAAATAAAGAAAATATAAAATAATAATTTTAATTATTTAAGATGGTTCTTAGTAATTCGTTTTAATTCTTTAAAAAGAATATCATCAATAGGTTTAATGGCTGGTTTAGACTCCAATTTTTTTGCCTCAATTTTAGCTCTTTTTCTCGCTGAATTCGCTCCAGCATCATTCCAAGCATCGCGTGACATCCTATCAATGACAGGTCCCGCAATAAAGAATTCTTTTCTAAATAGATTCAATGTTGATGGATGTGAGAGTAATTCTTCTGTCTTATTATAATCTTTTAGAATGTCTAAAGCGAAAGGAGTTCCTCGATCCTCAATGCCTTTTAAAAACCATTTTACCATTCCAATGACCTCATTATCGATTATTAATTTCTCCACGCTTTGGGTTGATTCAAAATCAAGCATGCCTGGACCAGATACCATATTAATCCCTGCAAGTCCTGCTAAGAGAGCACCCATTCCTCCTTCAAATCCCGCTTGAGCATCTGGGATTTTAGAATCACTCAAACTCATGTAAGCATGGGTAGGCATTTTTAATAATTTACCAATTTCCACATCTCCCAGATTAATCATCATTGTTTCAATTGCGCCCATTGGAGTAGTTCCATATTTCATATCTAATATAGCAGGAGATCCTCCCCAGATCAAAGGAGCACCCGTTTTAGCTAATTGGGCAATAACAACACCTGCTAGACATTCTGCACAATGTTGAGTTATTGATCCAATTAGGGTAATTGGAGCATTTGCACCTGCGAGGGGCATTGAAACGAATTCAGAAGGAATCATGCTTCTTGCAGCATCAATGAGTGATTGAGTGGTTAAATCTGACCATTTTAGTGGAGGGCTTGGACATGCATCAAATATAGCAAGTGGTTTTCTTGCCAGATCATCTTCAGACAATCTACAAGATAGCAGAAGTTCTCTCATTATTGAGAAGCTCTCCTTTTTAAATGTACCCGTAATAACTGGCTTGTGACAATTGGACAATGCAATAAAAAGCCTATGCCAATCCTGGGCTTCTTTGGGCACATCTTGATAAACCAAAGCCGTGCTTTGCGCTTCAATATATTTTAAATGATCAACTATTTTTGAAAAACGAATAAAATCATTCGAAGTTGCTTCTCTAGTTGCTCCAGAGTTTTCGTCTAAAATCAGAATTGCTGCGGAACCGGGATCAAAGTGTACATTGTCATCTTTAAGAGTCATGTGTTCCTTTCCTTCTCTATCATATAAAACAATTTCATGTGGAACAGATTTTAAACACTTTTCCACTAAATCTGGAGGAATCAAGAACGATAACCCTTCATTATTTACTCCTTGATTTTTTAATAACTCTCTTGCTTGGTTATTTTCCACAAATACTCCAAAAGTCTCCAATATCTCTTTTGCTTCACTTAATATTGAAATCTTGTGTTCTTCATCTAATACTTTTATTTTTGGTCTTAATATTGACATATTATATCTCCCTTCATAAGTTCATTTCTTTTTTAATTTCTTGAATTGTTTGAGGTGTTGTACCACAACATCCTCCCACAATTTTTGCCCCCAAATTTATTATCTTAATAATATCTTGAGCGAACTCTTGCACAGATTGGTCATAAACGGTTGTAGATTCCTTAAGTCTTGGTTTACCAGCATTTGGTTTAATGGATATTGGTCTATCCGTAACGTTATTAAATTCTTTCATTAAATCAACCATTTCATTTGACCCTAGAGTGCAGTTTGATCCAATAACATCTGCTCCTTCATTAATCTGGATTTCAACACATTTTTCCAAGGAATCTCCCATAATAGTAAAGAATCCTCTTTTGGTTTTTCTATAGGTCATTGAACTAATAATTGGTTTAGAAGACACTTCTTTTATCGCTCGAATTGCAGCTCTCATTTCCTCAATATCAGAAACTGTTTCGATGTGCCAAAGATCAACTCCTGAATTTAGAACCTCAACTTGTTTTTTAAAACTTGATTGCCACATGTCAGTTGTAGCTTTCCCCACTGGAGGTTTAAATATACCAGAAGGACCGATATCCCCAACGATGAGATGATTTTTTGGACAAATTTTATTAATTATTTCTAAAGCTTTTTGATTGATTTCCACTAAACGTTCCTCAAGCTTATGATTTTTTAGGTTTAGATAACTGGAACCAAACGTATTCGTTTGGACCATATCGGAACCCGCTTCATAATAAGCTTGATGTATGCTCCTAATAACTTGAGGTTCTTCAATATTTAAGAGGTCTGGTAGTTTTCCGGGTTTAATTCCTCTTTTAATAATTTCTGAACCCATTCCCCCATCAAATAATATCGTTTTTGTCTCATCTTTTAACCATTCTTTAAATAACACCTTATATCACTCCCTCAATCAGAGTTCTTTTACTAATTTAACCGCATCAACAGCACTATCAGCATATCCATCAGCTCCACATTCTTCAACCCATTTACGTGAAACTGGAGCCCCACCTAAAATGACTTTAAATTGTGATCGTAAATTTCTCTCTTTTAATATTTCAACCACTCTCTTTTGCCCCGTCATTGTTGTTGTAAGAAGCGCAGATACTCCAATTATATTTGCGTGGACTTTAATCGCTTCATCAACTATTTTTTCGGCTGGAACATCTGCTCCCAGATCATGCACATCATAACCATTTGCACTAAGCATTGTTCCTACAATGGTCTTCCCGATGGAATGAATATCTCCTTCTATAGTTGCAATTACGATGGTCCCACGATTAAAAGTTTCTGAATGCTCTTTTAAATGAGGTAATAAAATCTCCATGGCTTCTTGCATGATTTTTCCTCCTAACATCAATTCGGGTAGGAATATTTCTCCCTCATCCCAGAGATCTCCTATCTTTCTTATGCCTGCTCCAAATCCGTGCTCAACTACGTCAAGCAAATTCAAATCATCTGTAATAGCCCGTTTGGCTAGTTCTAAAGCTTTTTCCTGATCTAAATTTACGATTGCTTCTGAAATTTCATTTAGTATTTTCTCTTTCGACATAAAATCATTATTCCAAAACTGATAAGTATATAATTTTATTTATTCTGTATGTAATTAACGTTTCGAAAATAAATAGTAATCATTAATATTATTAAGTGAAAATTTCTTGCCAAAAGTTTGTAAATGGTATTCTTGCTGTCCAATTAAATTTAATGTAGAACAAGGAAAACTCGAAAGAAAGTGGATTGAAAACTATTGTTTAGTCGGAAATAAAGACTGCGTTAGATATAAAATGGAAGAAAAGGGGATTTATCATCCGGACAATTTACTTCCAAATGGAGAACTAAGAAAAAGTCTAATTTAGAGAAATTCATTTGAATAAAAAATTGGATACTCCTAAGTAGTATTTTTATAAATGTCTACTCTTTTTATTTTCAAAGAATTTTGAATTTATTCCTCAGCAATTTTATTCTCATTTTTTACTGAATCTAAAAAATCTGGCCATATAAGATGAACTATGAACTTTTTAGCAACAGATCTATAAAATTTCAAATTGAGTCCTAATTTATTTACCGCTGTGTGAGTCTGCAAAATTAATTTTTTATCCAATAAATCATCAATGTGCCGTTTTATTACCCCTGGATTTATTTTTAAAATTAGTTTCAAATCGTAAATTGTGTGTTCTTCTTTTATCAATTCTTTAAGAATTAATTGTTTTTTTGGATGATATAAACTATTCACAACTTTGGGATCCGATAACACAATCTCATCCTTAATTTTATAATCCTCGAAATTTGATTGATTTGGAAATGGCACGATATAAATCATCTCTTTTACATTTCTTTTCCAATATTTTTTCTCGTAAACAGATAATAGAGTAGTGTTGAAATTATGCTTAAAAAAGGCATAAATAGGTAATTACTTAAAATAACAATTATCGCTGAAATTGATTTCACTATAGCAAATTCTACAGGAATAAATGTATAGATCAAGGTTATTAATTGTAGAAGGAAATAATAAAATCCATATCTCTTGATAATACTTCTATAATTTACATGTATTAATTGCAGGCATTCATGGAAAGATTTCTTTATCGAGTTACCAGCGCTAATGCTCGGCATTATAAGATTAAATAATGTTTCCCACACGAAATTGACTCCAATAATAATTAAATTTAAATACCATAGGGACTCCCAATTGGTCATTATAAATAGATAAAAGAATAATGATAAGCAAATACTTACTCCCTTGATATAGATTGTTGCAATGGTGTATTGCCACCAATATTTTCTGAAATAAAAGACAGCGTTTTTTACATTTGCATAATAATTACCTCTTTCAATTATCTCCCTTGATATTCCGTATAAACTCCCTAAACATGAATAAAGTATGATAATGCTGGGAAAGAGTACAATTAAATAAATTAATGTACTTAATGATGTCATAGGAGTAAGAACGGAAAGGTTTATACGAAAGTTATTCATTATTCCCGTGAAAATCATAATAGTTATAACTGCGGACACGATAAAAGATATAAAGGAAAAAAGTAAAGCACCAGTAAATAATCGCCAATAATCTTTAAATCCAATATATGCTATTTTTCCAATGGACTTGAAATTATATGAATCTGTAGTAATATTATTTGTGCTAGACTTCATATATGTCAATTAGATCTCATCATTTATAATATATCGCTTAAGAAGTATGATTTTTATATAGTATTAACACAATGTTTATATATTCATTTTTTGAAAATATACTTATAGATCTAAGTGATGATCCATTTATTTCATGTAATAGGGAATTAATTAACCATCAACTGAAATTGAAAATTTAGAAAATAAAAAAAAAAATTTGAAGGTAAAAAACATGGCATTGTTCTGGAATTTGAAATTAAGGTTCATATTAGGGGGATGTATTGTATCAATTATAGGTGTTATATTACTCTTTATCCACCCTACTTTACAAGTCATCTCTTATGCACTAATAATCGTGGGAATAATTGCATTAGTGATCGGGTTAATTTGGAAATCTAAACCTAAAGTGAAACTAGAGAACTAGAGTATAAATTGAAAAAACTTATAATAAATTATCTTGATAAAACTATAATAAAAAACCAAAAAGCGATAAATTAATGATTAAAATTGAAAATTTAACCAAGAAATATGGAAACCTGACAGCAGTTGATAATCTTTCGTTGCAAATTGAAGAAGGTGAAGTATTCGGTTTGCTTGGTCCTAATGGAGCGGGTAAAACGACTACTATTCGGGTGCTTTGTTGTTTGATATCTAAAACAAGCGGGAATGTAATGTTGAATAATTTATCCATTGATGATAAAAAAAATCGGATTGAAATTCGTAAAATAATCGGATTATTACCGGAAAATGTGGGGCTTTATGAAAGCTTGTCTGCGTATAAGAATTTAGATTTCTATGCTAAGTTATACCAATGCACTGAAAGTCAACGAAAAGAACGGATTGAATATTATCTTAAAATGTTTGATCTATGGGATAAAAAAGATGTGGCTGCTGGAACATTTTCCAAAGGAATGAAACAAAAATTGGCATTAGCTCGAGTTTTAGTTCACGACCCAAAAATCTTATTTTTAGATGAGCCAACGGCAAATCTGGATCCAGAAGCCACTAAAATGGTTAGGGATTACATCCTTGAATTGAAAAAAGAAGAACGGACCATTTTCTTGAACACGCACATGCTCGATGAGGCGGAACGGATCTGTGATCGCGTGGGAATTTTAAAAACTCAATTATTAGAAATTGGATCCCCCGAAAAATTACGGGAGTCCTTGTTGGGAAAGAAGTCCGTTGTTGAGGTGGATGCCATTACCGATAACATCCTCAAAAGCATAAAATCTCTTGGATTTGAACAAATTTCGGTAGATAACAATAAAATGATTATTGGTGTTAATGATCCTCGCAAAGATAATCCTGCCATCATACAAGCAATCCAAGATGCTGGAGGACTAGTTCAATCTATTTCCGAACTCCTTCCAAGCTTAGAAGATATTTATCTAAAAAAGGTACGGAGGATAGAGTAAAGTGAATCTTAAAAATGTTTGGACGATAACCACAAAAGATTTTGGGCTTTTTCGTAAAAAAAAATCGATCTTGTATACCGCATTTATTTTACCGTTATTCCTCTCAATTGGATTACCCCTGATACTCTGGTATGTTATAAATAACAAGAATCTCCCAGTACAGCACATATTTCCCCTGTTTGATGCATTTAGTTTCTTCTTCGTCATCCTTGCATCTATAATTCCAACTTTTATAGCATCTTACAGTTTCGTTGGGGAAAAAACTGAGAAAACTCTTGAACCCTTATTAGCGACTCCTACTAGTGATGATGAAATCTTACTCGGTAAGAGTTTAGCGGCATTCCTGCCTGTAATAATCATGATATTTATTAGTGCGCTAATATTCATGGTTCTTATGGATATTTTTACTACTGCTAAAGTGGGTTATATATATTTCCCAAATTGGTTCTTTGTGACTATGATTCTTTTAGATTCTCCCCTAGGATGCATCATGAGTATAGAATTAAGCGTCATAATTTCTTCTCGCGTGAATGATGTTCGATCCGCTCAACAATTAGCAGTCCTCACAATCATTCCATTCTTTGTAATATATTTACTTACCGAAATTAGCGTAATTACACTCGACATTAATGCATTGCTACTAATTGCGGGAATTATTGCTATAATCGACTTAGGCTTATTTTTTGCCAGTCGAGCTATATTTCAACGAGAAGAGATCTTAACGAAATGGAAATAGAGAGATTTCTGTTTGGATTTATATATTTTTTAATTGAAAGCAAAAATAAAAGATAGGTGAGTGGTTCTCACTCACTTTCTTTTCTGAAATTTCAGCATTTAATTTTTCATTTGACATTTGAATATCAATCTAAAACTCCTATATTAATACATTTAATTTAATTTTGCTCTGTAATTAAC